>ERZ807291.137-NODE-137-length-109692-cov-30.813320_pt1 | contig 109692 bp, 105 predicted proteins | sample MGYA00521257_ERZ807291 | MGnify/ENA primary metagenome ERZ807291 (study PRJEB31413, sample SAMN03169783) | marine metagenome | biome: Marine; feature: Water; material: Subsurface seawater | place: North Sea | collected 2011-04-28 | depth 1 m m ... | reverse complement strand
AACAATAATGCCTCAAGCAATCTTAAATCATTATCCATAATTACTTCAGAATCTGAGAACAATCTAGCTTTCAAGTTAGATACAGAATTGCTTACGCCATTAGATGCACTTTGAACGCGTTTTTTCATGATTTACTTTCTAAATTATTGTTTATTATTACGTATGTATATAGGACTAAAAGAACTATCTTGCCGTACTTGAATGTCACCCTCTTTGGTAAGTTCAAGACTAGCTAACAATGTACTGGCCTCAATAGATTCAATTGGAACACCTTCGTCAAAATCATTTTTTTGAGGTAACAAGTTCGCAAATTCAGTCCATATTTTAGAATTAGAAGAAATAGATAGTATAGCTTTCATTAACCGTTTTCTTGCGCCTGAAAGAGAAAGTATCATAGGCTTTTCTATTTTGTGGTGTTGCATTACTGACCTTGACCTTGAGATACCATATGCACTTAATATATCAAATATTTCAGCTTCCCATAAATGTGTTTTACGCGACCGTAGTCCTTCAGGCATTCCACGTTTAAAAACTTGTTGACCCAATTGAGGCAAGCTTAACAAACCTTGGGCTGCTATACGCATTGCATCAAGTCTTTCGAGTCTAAAAGCTAAATGAAGTGCCATGCTATCGGTCTCATCAAGAACATCATCTTCAGTCTCATTTGGAATAATCAAACGAGATTTCAAATAAGCGAGCCAAGAGGCCATTACTAAATAATCAGCTGCTAGTTCAATTCGTAAATCATTAGCACTCTTTATAAAATTAATATATTGGTCAGCCAATTCTAATATTGAAATATTAGTTATATCAACTTTTTGTTTGCGTGCTAGGTCAAGTAAAAGATGCAAAGGGCCTTCATATCCATCTATATCGACTAATAAAGCCAGCCCATCATCGGCCGCATCATTAGCAACTTTAAAATCAAAATCTTCTTGAAATGCTTCGCTCATAATCAAACCTCAATTCATTAAAAATATTTCTGGTGAAATACAATTGAAGAATTTAGTTCATTCTTTAGTACTTCTCTATCAATGCAATCGAAAATATCACTACAGTAATCTGCTACTGTAGCTCTGTACAGGCTTATGCCCTCTAAAGTCTTAGCTCCTTTAGCTACTTTATTCATAGCTTCTAGATTACCTGAACATTGTAAAGCAATATCACAGCCTGCATTTAAACTCGCTATCGTTCTTTTTGTCAGATCTCCGCTAAGCGCCCTCATATCAAGGTCGTCACTCATAACAAGACCATTATATCCTATTTCTTTTCTAACTAGGCCTTCAAAAGACTTCTTTGATACAGTTAGAGGTAATTTCGAACTGCATTCGTAAACAGCATGAGCAGTCATTGCAATGGGCGCCTCTTTAAGGGATTTGAAAGGCAAAAAATCTGAATTCCTTAATGTTTTTAATTTTGATGGTATTTTTGGCAATTCTTTATGACTATCAACATTAGCTCTACCATGGCCTGGTATATGCTTAATTACAGGAACCACGCCACCTGACATTAAACCAGCCATAACGGCATTAGCGATATCAATTACCTGAGAGGCATTCTGGCCATAAGCCCTATCAGATATAATAGGGTCTGCACCCTCAACTGGAATATCCAAAACTGGAGCACAATTTGCTGTTATACCACATTCACGCAAATCATCTGCGATCATCCTAAAAGCTGAGTAAGCTGATCTTAAAGCTAGTGCTTTATTTATCGAATATAAATCATTATAAAAAGAACCTGAAGGATACTTTGGCCAATTTGGACTATTTAAACGTTGAACACGTCCTCCCTCTTGATCAATAAATATTAAACAATTCCTACCTAAAGCCTGACGCAAATCAGATGTTAGCTTATAAAGTTGCTCTTTATTAAAAATATTACGCTTAAAAAGAATGAAAGCCCAAGGATTAACTTCTTGAAAAAAATCTTTTTCTTTTTGTGAAAGCGTAAAGCCCGACAAACCAAAAATTACAGAAAGTTTACGCACATTATTTCCGTGTTACAAAGCAAGCCTGATTTAAATCCTTAAGTTTCTCACAAAATATACCAGCTGCTACTTTATCTGTAAAACCAGCAACCCTTAACCGGTAATATATTCCTTTATTCCCTAAATCTACAATCTTAATGTTATGATAAAGATCTGGATAAAATAGATCTTTATGTTTTATTTTGATATCGCTCCAAAGGTACTCTGCTGTTTCTTTGCTCCGAACAGACGCCATTTGTATTACAAAATCACTCGTAAGATTTGGGGCAGTTTTAATATAACCAGGACCAGATGTCTTTATGTTATCTGAGGAGCTTAAGACTGGACTTACTCGATTAATTGCCTCTACTTTTGATGAGCTGAGTTTTTGAGGTAAACCAACCGAACTTTCAGTAACAATTTCAGAAAAGTCTATAGGACTTTCTACTACTTCTTTCGGAGTTACATTAATATTGGGTATATCTGCCTCCATTACCGAATAAATAGTTTTATCTTGGTCAGGCGTTTCAACTCCTCCAGGTTCCTCGAGTATAACTTTAAATGGAGCTCTATCACCAACTATCGTTGGAGGTTCTGCTTTCTCTCTAACGCCACCTTGGTAAACTTTTAGACAAATAATTAAAATGGCGATCAAGAAACTTATTAAAATCAACAGTTTCAACAAACTTATAGGTCCTGCACTCTCCCTAACATCAAAGGAAGAATTAGAGTTATGTTGTTTTTTATTTGTAGAAAACATATTATTTACATTCATACAGTCATAGATCTAGAAAATTCCAAATCTAAAATAATTATTGATTCGCAAATTCTAATATATTGAATTTAAAAAATTATGCATTCCCAATTTAAATTATATATAACCAGAAGTAGAATAAAGTTGCTTATGTTCATTTATTGCATAATTATCTGTCATTCCTGCAATGTAATCACAAACAGTCCGTGCGGTGATTTCTGAATATGGATCAGAAGCTTTTTTCTGCAATTCGGAAGGTAATAAAGAAGGATCAGATAAAAAAAGCTCAAATAGCTCTTTTACTATACGTCTCGCTTGTCCCATAGTCCTATTTACACGAAAATGCCGGTACATATTTTCATATAAAAATTTTCGTAGAGGTGCTTCTTTCTCACGAAAACTTTCTGAAAAGTCACAAATAGGATATCCGAGATATCTTACTTCATCAGAACTTCCTGGTTTAGAATCATTAAGTCTTTGACGGGTTTCCGTTAACACATCTTTGACCATAAATCCGATCATATCTCTTACAACTTCATGAATAAGGCGATTTTCAGAGATAAGAGGATACTTTTTTTTCACTTTGATAAATGTTTCACCAACAATTGGAACTTCAGATATATCTTTTATTGAAAATAAACCGGCCCTTAAACCATCATCAATATCGTGATTATTATATGCAATATCATCTGCAATAGCTGCCACTTGTGCTTCTGCACTAGCGTATGTATGCAAGTCAAGACGTTCCCAATTTTCAAGAGAGACCAACGCCCATGGTAATTTTTTTGATTCAGATTTATCTTTAATTAAGGGTCCATTGTGTTTGGCTATCCCCTCCAAAGTTTCCCAAGTTAAATTTAAACCATCAAATTCCGCATACCTACCTTCAATATGCTCAACTATCCGTAATGTATTAGCATTGTGATCAAAACCACCATAATTGATCATTCCTGTCGATAGTGCATCCTCACCCGAATGCCCAAAGGGGGGGTGACCTAAATCATGAGCTAGAGCTAAGCACTCGGATAAATCTTCATCAAGACCTAAAACTCTCGAAATAGATCTGGCAATCTGAGATACTTCCAAACTATGAGTCAATCGAGTTCGATAGTGATCACCTTCATGTGCAACAAATACTTGGGTTTTACCCTTCAATCTACGGAAAGCAGAGCTATGTATAATTCTATCTTTATCACGCTGAAATGGGCTTCTTTCTGATGTGATTTTTTGTGGAATACGCCTTCCTTTGTAATTCTCAGGGTCAACAGCATATACAGCGCGCTGACGGTAAGCAGAAAATTTACTCATATCTAAGCCTTTAACTTTGTGATTTATTACCTTATATAGTCAATATGCCAGATAACACCACATTAGTTTCATTAACAGAAAATGCTGCAAAACAAATTTCTAAGATAATGAAAAATCAAGGGTTTGATAAATTCTTGAGAATTTCAGTTCAAGGAGGAGGTTGTTCAGGCTTTCAATATAAATATGATTTTGCCGATATAGCTGAAAAAGAGGATCATCTCGTTGAAAAAAATGGAGCGAAAGTTTTAATTGATAATATAAGCTTAGAATTTTTATCTGGCGCTACTATAGATTTTGTTAATGAGCTAATTGGATCGTCATTTAAAATAAATAATCCAAATGCAACTGCTGGATGTGGATGCGGTACAAGCTTCAGTGTATAATAAAACCTCTTTATCTTTCAAATATTAGAGAAACAATAACTGGTACTACAGGCGTTATACTATCTAAACCAGCCAATTTCTGTAATTTTTGAAGCCCAGGGTATAAATCATAGTCATCACCATAGATGAATATGGGTTCAACACTTTTAACTAAGACCTTATTTACACTAAGCCTATAAACTTCAATTTTAGCTTCATAAGTACTACTTAGACCCTGAAAGCTAAAATTAAAATCAAGATTTTTTACAAGACTGGAACCAATAGACAGTTTCTCATAATCAGACAAGTCAAGTAATGCAGTAATTTTAGCAAATGGGTGTGTTTCAGTTTTAAAAAGTATTTCACGCATACGTTCATCACGAATATCGTTATTTGTATTTACTGAATTAAGATCTATTATTAGCTCAGCTTTACCATCTAATCCAACAAACCCCTCAAAAATTTCAAAACTATTATTTTCCATTAAATCATTATTTTTAACAGACACATAATTAATTTTCGATTCAGAACTCAATAAATTCCATGCTGTTAAGGGCTTTGACTGACATGCAACTAGTAAGAAATAAATGCAACATACAGAAATGAATATGATATTTTTAAAACTTGAAAACACTTTATTCAAACCAATCTACTTTGCATGAGTGCAGCTTTTATAAAACCAGAAAATAATGGATGTGGATCAAAAGGTCGAGATTTCAATTCAGGGTGATATTGCACACCTACAAACCATGGGTGATTTGGTATTTCTACTATCTCAGGTAATAGTCCATCTGGTGAAATACCAGAAAATAATAAACCGACAGCCTCTAATCTTTCCTTATATTCAATATTAACTTCATACCTATGGCGGTGGCGTTCTGAAATTTTTAATTTCCCATATTCTCTTGCTACAACTGAACCTTTAGTCAATACAGCTGGATATTTCCCTAACCGCATGGTTCCACCCAAATCAGTCTCAGAATTGCGATGAACTGCTTGACCTTCTTTGAACCATTCTGTCATCAAACCCACTATATTCTCACCTTTAGTATCAAATTCTGATGAGCTTGCATCTTCAATTCCTGCTAAATTACGAGCAGCTTCGATGACTGCCATTTGCATACCAAAGCAAATTCCAAAATAAGGTAAGCTTAAAGTGCGAGCTACATTAGCTGCTTTTATTTTACCTTCAGACCCTCTTTTTCCAAATCCGCCTGGAACAAGTATACCATGAATAGATTTTAGCATTTCTATATCATCGTTATTTTCAAATTCCTCCGACTCAAACCATTTAATCTTAACATTTACTTTATTGGCTATACCGCCATGAACAAGTGCTTCAGTTATAGACTTGTAAGCATCTGGTAATACTGTATATTTTCCTACAACAGCAATACTTACTTCTCCATCGGGACTTTTAAGTGTATCCGATATTTTTTGCCATTTTGTTAGGTCTGCGGCTGGTGCATCGATTATATTAAAGTGCGAAAGTACCTCTTTATCAAGTCCTTCATAATGATATGATAAAGGGACAGTATAAATTGAATTAGCATCCAAACCTTGAATTACAGAACTTTCTCTAACATTGCAAAACCGACTAATTTTTTTACGGTCACTATCGCTAATTTCTCTTTCAGTTCGACAGAGAAGAATGTCTGGCTGTATACCTATTGAACGTAATTCTTTTACACTATGTTGTGTGGGTTTTGTTTTCATTTCACCTGCAGCGGCAATAAATGGCATTAGAGTTACATGCATATAACAACTTTGGTTAATAGGTAACTCCTGTCTAAGCTGACGTAAAGCTTCAAAAAATGGCAAACCTTCAATATCACCCACTGTACCTCCAACCTCGCATAATACAAAGTCAACATCTCCAGCATCAGATGTAATAAATTCTTTTATCTCATTAGTAACGTGAGGTATTACCTGCACAGTTGCCCCAAGGTACTCACCTTTTCTTTCTTTACTGATTATATTTGAGTAAATACGGCCTGTAGTTATATTGTCTGATTGGGCAGCAGAAACACCAGTAAATCTTTCATAATGGCCTAAGTCAAGATCAGACTCTGCTCCATCGTCAGTTACATATACTTCACCATGTTGATAAGGACTCATAGTTCCCGGATCCACATTTAAATAGGGATCAAGTTTTCTCAATCTAACTTTATAACCTCTAGCTTGTAAAAGAGCACCTAAAGCTGCGGAAGCTAGACCCTTTCCCAATGAAGAAACCACACCACCTGTAATAAAAATATATTTTGGGGTTAAACTAACCATGAAGCCCGTCCAATCAAAACTTAAGCGCCTAGAAAAACGTTAATTCGTTTAATTAAGCATCTTTAGTGCCTTTGATGATTTACCTTCTTAAGCAGTCTAAGGATTAGAAGTTTCATCATCTAACGGGATTGTTGTATCAACTGAATCTACTGTCTCAGTCAAGGGGGCAACAGCATTTGTATCATCAATAAGTGAAGTATTTTGATTTTCCATGTTGAAAACTATTGATAAAGCTAAACAATTGATAATAAATACAGTTCCTAAAATCCATGTTAACCGTGAAATAGAATTTGTTGCTGACCTCCCAGACATTAATCCGCCGCCGCCGCCGCCGCCTATACCCAAAGCCCCGCCTTCAGATCTTTGGATCAGTATTAATCCTGTTAATATCAGGCTGATAATTAATTGTATTATTAGCAATACAGTTGACATATTTATCTCTTATATTTTGCTTTGTTTAAATTACATACTATTATATTAAAAAAACCTTTTAGAGCACAAAGAAATTTTATCAAGAAGTGAATGAAAGATGCTGACCACCATCTATTGGTATCATATGGCCAGTAACTGATGAGCCAGAAAGTAGATACATAATACCCTTTAGCAATTCATCTGGTGGTGATCCATTCTTTAGTAAAGTTGAATTAATTTCACTATCAAAATCTTCATCAGATTGAATATAATTCTTAATTGTCGGGCCTGGTCCAATAGCATTAACACTAATGTTAGGAGCTAGTGATTGTGCCATAGTTTTTGTAGCCCAAAATAAAGCAGATTTTGAAATCGAGTATGTAAAAAAACTTGGATCAGCCTTTAAAACACGCTGGTCAATAATGTTTATAATTTGACCTTTAGTATTATTTGGCAATTGTTCTGCAAATTTCTGACTTAGAACCAAGGGAGCACGTAAATTTATATCCATGTGATAATCAAAGGAACTATCAGTGAAATTTTCTAAATTATCTTCCTCAAAGGTTGAAGCATTATTAATAAGTGCTGTTAAATTAAAACCCAAATTTTCAGATGCTTTTTGAATTAATGTATCTAAATCACTAGAGTCAAAAAGATCAGCTTTTACAAGAGCAACATCTCCACCCTTTCCTTTAATTTCTTTGTATAAAATTTCAGCACTTTCTTTACTTTTATTATAATGAATCGCAACAGCCCAACCGTATTCAGCTAAATTTTTAGCTAAAAAAGCCCCTATTCGTGCTCCAGAACCTGTTATTAATACAGCCTTAGTCATTTCTTTTTAACTCTAGCTTTTTCGCCACATGACTCTCTTCGAACTTCAACCGAAACTAGTCCATCAAGGAGAATATCTAGCTTCAAAAATATCCATTTAGCTAATTGCTCTAAAGCAGGTTTTTCAAGTCCATCAATATCATTAAGTAACGCATGATCTAATGTATCTATAACACTTGAAATTATTTTTTCAATTTTCCAAAAATCTTTAACCCAGCCTTTACTCTCTTGAGCCCCTCCCGAGAGAGTTACAGTACCAGAGAAACTATGACCATGAATTTTCTTAAATAAATCATTAGCATCTGAGTGACCAAAGTAATGGGCAGCTTCAAACTGAAAATCCTTTTCTATTTCGAATATAAGCTCAGACATTGTATTATTTTACATCCCACGGTTAATTATCACTAGCAAATATACAACATAGCCTAATAAAAATAATATCCCAGTTTTTCTTCCTATGGGTTTTCTTCTTAAAACTAATAATACTAATATTAAGGCAGTTAATAACATTATCCAAATATCAAAACTAATTATTGAGAAATTTACATCTATTGGGCCAGTCAAACCAGATATCCCCAGAACTGCAAGTAAATTAAAAATATTTGAACCAATAATTCCACCAAGTGCAACTTGTGACTGCCCACGATAAGATGCAATTATAACGGTTGCTATTTCAGGAAGAGAAGTTCCTATTGCGACAATAGTTAAACCTATTAATGTTTCAGATATATCTAAAGCTGTAGCTATTAGCACAGCATTTTTAACTATTATATGTCCACCCAATAATAAACCTACTATACCGATTAATAAAGTAATCACCAAATAAGTCTTCGAATTTGAACTAGAATTAGTTTGAGCTTCGTTTATTAGTTCAGATAAAATAGGGTCTTCCCCTCCGGAAGATGACAATTTATACATCCATATAAGATATAATATAATACCCATGCAGAATGTGAAGCTTTGCCAAAATAATAAAGGATTATTTACAAACACCATAAATGTTAATAAAAGTGATGCAAACAATGCAATTGATGCATTGCGTGCCACTCCGATTGTATTTGTAGGTATAGCCATTATTATAGATGGAATACCTAATGCCAAAAGAACATTAGCTATATTTGACCCTATAACATTTGCGGATGCAAGCTCCCCTACCCCAGTTGTAACAGACCTTATACCAACAACAAGTTCTGGGGCTGAGGTACCAAAAGCGACTATAGTTAGTCCAATAATTAATCCCGAAACACCAAGGTTTCTTGCTAAAGATGCTGCACTCTCTACCATTTTATTACCGAAATAAATAAGTAAAGAAATTCCAAGCAATAGCATTAAAATGGAAATTAGCATGTTCTAGTTCTAATCAAATCGTTTATATTCCAATATGTTTAAACCGCCAAATATTAATGCAATTAACCCGAAACAAAATAAGGCAGGGTCGATAGAAATTCCAAATACAGATATACCAGATTGTATTAGAGCTAACATGAATAATCCTTTGTTTAATGATACAATTTTAAACTTCTATAAACCATGTTCACTAAAAGGCTATCTATAAAAGCAATACTAAAAAATATTTTAACTCGCGAGTAAGCACATACCATATTTTGACTTGTTTATATCATTTGCAAATTTATTATTTTGCCAAATGGGCCGTCCTGCCACTATAGTTGCAGTAACAACACCGTCTGAACGGTTTACAAGTTGTTCATGCTCAAAATCATCGCGATAAATTCTTTGAACATTTTTTTCACCATTATATACTTTTAGCGCTTCAGGGTTGATTATAGTTATGTCTGCTCTCGCTCCAACCTTTATTTGGCCACCTGAAATACCAAAAATTTCTGCTGCATCTCGCGTTAATCTTTTTATCATATAACTGACATCTAAAACACCACCCTCCTGAGCAATATTTAATGATCTTAAATTACAATCATAAAAAGCCATATTAGTAAGGTGCGCCCCAGAGTCATTAAAACCTGGAAGTAAAAGAGGGTCCATCAATAGCTTTCTAATTTGGTTTGAATCTCTATTAGCACTGGTAGTATTCCACACTAAATCAGTATCGAATACCTTAAGCATAGTGAGTACAAAATCAGATTCATCAGCAATCGATTCAAAACCTTCAGGAGCATTACCCTTTTTTATGTCTTCATAAACATCTTCAAAACTCAGTCCAACCCAGTGATTAATCGGGCATCTATCTATAAACATATCACCGAGATTACGGTTAAATGCATAATCCTCTCTGTTAATAAGTCGTTTCAACCTCGCAAAATTTAAACCAGTCTTTCCTTTCATCCACATTTTTTTAAACCGTTTACGAAAATCCTCATTCTCTAAAATTAAAATTCTAGCACGCCTATCATTTAAATCTGTTTCAATTAACTCTCTCATTTCATCAATTTCTTCCGATAAGGGGTTAAACAAACCATCGGACCAAATCTTAAAAGGAGCTCCCAAAGCTTGCATATAGAATTTCCCACCAATAAGTTTCGAGTTTAAAACACGCGTTAAAGTTTTTGCTAATTTAATAATTGAACCGTTACTTTCTATATCCAAGGCAGCTACTACAGTTGTTTTTAAAGGTTTTTTATAAAGCCTTCCACTAGTGAGTAAAAATGTTCTTACTACTTTAAAAGGACTGTCTTTAGGGGGAGTAGCTTGCCATACTCGGTCATACGCTCTGACTACAGAAGTTAGTGATTTTAACTCAGAAAATGGTGCAAATTGAGTAGGGATTTGTTTTTTTCTATTTGGGTCATTAGCTAAAAAATGAAAAGGTAAAGAGTCAGTTGAAAAACCAACATAACCCTCATCTAAGCCTTTTTTTAAGAGTGACTTCATTTTGTCTAGTTCTTCAGAGCTTGGGTTACGACTAACGCTATCCTTTAGGCCCATTACTTCAATTCTAAGCATTGAATGCGGGATCATAGGAACAACATTAGCTCCTAGTTTTAATTTATTTAAATGTTCGATATACTCTGATGAAGTATTCCAATAAACTTTATCAGCGACTTTTTTTAGAACATGTTTAGGTATATTTTCTACTCTAGCAAAGCATGACACAATTGGGTCATCATTATCTTTTCTTTGTGAGCCAAATGCCAATCCAAGCGAACAATTAGACATAACAACTGTTGTCGTTCCGTGTCTAACTGATTCTTTTAAACCTGGTGAAATTTCAATTTCTAAATCATAATGAGTATGAATATCAAGCAATCCAGGCATTACCCATTCATTACTTGCGTCAATAGTCTTAACATTGTTTGCAACTTTTAGATCTTTACCTACAGCAACAACTATACCTTTAGATATTGCTATGTCACTAATGACAGGATACTCTCCACTACCATTAAACATAAGTCCATTTTTTATATATAAATCACAATCAATGCTCATATTGCCTCCTAATCTTATGTATAATGATCTTATAATAATGGACGTCAAGGTGATGCAAAAAAATTATTTAGGCCTTTAAAAATGATTTCAATAGAAGAATGGAAAAAAGCAGGAAATCTAATCTCTTGCAAGGGTTACGATATCTTTGTTCAGGATACAAAAGATAAAAATAAAGATACAATAGTTTTAATACATGGGTTTCCAACATCCAGTTGGGACTGGAAAGATATATGGGTTTTATTAAAGAAAGATTACCGATTAATAGCAATGGATATGCTTGGCTTTGGTTTTTCAGATAAACCCGACCCCCACAAATATTCAATATTAGAGCAAGCCGATATAGTTGAAGAATTAATTAATGATAAAAAACTAATTAATTATCACATATTGGCTCACGATTATGGCGATACAGTTACACAAGAGCTTTTAGCACGAATAAATTCCATGACAAAAACAACACGTTGCAAATCAGTTTGCTTTTTAAACGGAGGATTATTTCCTGAAACCCATAAAGCATTATTTATTCAGAAACTTTTGCATAGTCGAATTGGATGGCTAGTAAACAAACTTACCTCGCAAAAACAATTCAACAATTCGATGAATAAAGTATTTGGCCCAAGAACCAAACCCTCCAAATCAGAACTAGATGGTTTTTGGTCTTTAATAAATTATAAAAATGGACGTCATATATTTCATAACTTAATTAGTTATATATCAGATAGAAAAGAAAATAGAGAGAGATGGGTATATGCGCTAAAAAAATCTAAAATTCCAATCGCTTTAATAAATGGATCGATGGATCCAGTTTCAGGTTCTCATATGATAAAAAAATATAAACAAATTATATGCAATCTAAACTGGCTCAAAGAGCTGGAAAGTATAGGACACTACCCTCAGCTTGAAGCGCCTAAAGATGTTGCCGACTATTATAAATTTTTTCTTAATAAAATTAGTTAGCAAATGCTATTTATTTAGAGTGGATTTTAACTTTTTGAGCTCTTTAGTTAATATTTTTATTTTTTCATCAGACTGAAAAAGTTGAGTTTTAAGAACCTCAAACTCTTCCCTTCCAACAAGGTCTAAGTCAGCTACTAAACTTTCAGCCTTCGATCTTCCTAAGGCCTTAACTTCATCCTCTAAACCCTTAACTGCTCCGACAGCATTGGTAACTAAATTTGAGAAATCATTAATTGGATTAGACTTACTTTGCATTATTATACTCTTTATTAGACTTTAATGTGTGCTGTGTTAACATAAGCATATATTTAATAGTTTTCTAGTTTTTTTTCTATGGGTTCAGTAATTATAAAATGTTTGATTTTTTCATAAATATTTTGGGTGCAATAATTTTTCCAGAATGGCTTAGTAGTGAAATAGCTAAAATAGGCCCATTGTCTATTAAATGGTATGGATTATCCTATATTATAGCGATATATAGTGGATACTACTATTCTATTTCAGTGATAAAAAATCCTAACTTGTGGACTCATAAAACAAAAAAAATCGATGCAAATAAAATTCCAAACAAAATAATTCTGCAAGACCTTATGTTTTATTCGCTTTTAGGGATAATTATCGGAGGCAGAATTGGATATGTTGTTCTTTACAATACATCAATTATTTGGAATTCTCCACTAGATATAATTAAAGTTTGGCAAGGTGGTATGAGTTTTCATGGAGGATTCCTTGGGGTTTGCTTTGCGGTATACTATACAAAATTAAAATATAAATGCAATCTATGGCGCCTTAGTGATCTTGTAGCAATTGGTGCCCCAATAGGATTATTTGCAGTTAGGTTCTTAGGTAATTTTTTAAATCAAGAACTTTATGGCCGAGTAACTGATATGCCCTGGGCTATAATATTTTCTACTGATCCAAACTTACTTCCAAGGCACCCAAGCCAGTTATATGAAGCTTTTTTTGAGGGCATAGTTATTTTTATATTCTTGAGGTTTATCATGTTTAAATTTAAGGCGTTAATGAGACCTGGCTTATGCACTGGATTTTTTATTTTTTTATATGGTTGCTTTAGATTTTTAGTGGAGTTCTTCAGAGAACCGGACAATATCCAACAGTTTGGCATAATAACTAGAGGAATGGGCTACTCGATTCCAATGATTGTAATTGGTGCTTTAATTATATACAAAGTAATCTCTAAGCCTATTAATAATGACTAATAATCTAACAGTGCAAATCCATAAAAAGATTCAAGAAACTGGCCCAATAACGATAGCCGAATTCATGGCAATATGTTTATTGGATCCAAATAATGGATATTATCCAACTCGTGATCCATTTGGTGAAAATGGAGACTTCATAACTTCACCAGAAATAAGTCAAATGTTTGGAGAACTAATTGGATTGTGGTGTATGCAAACATGGTATGACATGGGCCGTCCATATAAAATAAACTTAATTGAGTATGGACCTGGACGTGGAATAATGATGCAAGATATCCTTAGATCAGCAAAACTCGATCAAGAATTTTTATCAGCTATTAACATTACACTTATTGAAGCATCTCCAGTGTTAGAAGCCATACAAGCTGAAACATTATATAAATGCCCCTGCCCCGTTAACTGGGCATCAGATATAAGAGAAATACCCTATATGCCCGCCATAATTCTTGGTAACGAATTTTTGGATTGCTTACCTATAAAACAATTCATACAAACAAACAAAAAATTAGGTTTAAAAGGCTGGAGGGAAAGATTAGTAACTATAAAGAACAATAAATTAGTATTTGGAATATCGCCTATTGAATTACCCGAATGGCAAGAAAAAGATTTTCCAAATTCGCATTTTAAGGCTGACCAAAATGACCTATTAGAGTTATGCCCTGCTTACTCTCAAATAATAGATCAATTAAAAAAAAGATCCTTAAAAAATAATATTAGAGCTTTATTTATTGATTATGGAGATATGTCCACTAGTTTTGGCGATACACTACAATCATTAAAAGCACATAAAAAAATGAATGTTTTTTCTGATTTAGGAAAATCTGATTTAACTACGAGAGTGAACTTTGAGTATTTAACTGATCTTTCAATAGCTAATAATTTACCTGTTACCGAAGTAATAACACAGGGAGATTTTTTAAATAATATGGGAATTAAAGTTAGAGCAAAAAATCTTTTAAAGGCAAAACCAGAAGCGAAAAACAAAATTCTACGTCAGCTCAATAAACTGACTTCAAAGAATGAAATGGGTGAATTATTTAAAGTAATATGTTTTCAATCAAAAAAACTTGAATTACCATTAGGCTTTGAAAGTATACGATGACAGTACCCTTTAAAACTCATGAATTACTTGATGGTGCAAACGTATCTCATGGTTTTTTTGGGAGAGTTGGGGGTGTATCGATTAATCAATACGAAAGCCTAAATGTAGGATTTGGTTCAAATGATAAATACAATCACGTTTTAAAAAATAGAGAGATAGTTTCAACTGCTTTAAGTCAAAAAGGTGTAAAAATTGTAAGTCTTACCCAGATACATAGCGCCAAAATAGTGACAGTTACTCAAAACAAAACTTATCAAGACCATAAAGCTGATGGAATTGTTACCAGTACTCCAAATTTAGCTATATCGGTCATGTCAGCAGATTGTGGACCTATTCTATTCAGCGATCACAATGCTAATATAATTGGCTGTTGCCATGCTGGTTGGCGCGGTGCATTTTCAGGCGTAATATCAAATACAATTAAAGCTATGGAAAAGATAGGAGCTAATAAAAGAAATATAAATGCAGTTCTAGGGCCATGTATTAGTCTGAATAATTATGAGGTAGGTATTGAGTTTTACGATAAGTTCATAAAGAAAAATAAATCAAATCTCATTTTTTTTAAAAAACAAAAAAATGGAAAAATTTATTTTGATTTAAAAAAATACATACTTGAGAATCTACAGTCAAATAACCTAAATCAAATAGATTTAATTCCAGATTGCACATATGAATTATCAGACAAATATTTTAGCTATAGATATAATACACATAATGGAATTAAGGACTATGGAAGGAATATTTCTTCTATAATGCTTAACTCTTGATTTACTTTCTTAATTTTGCGCCTTAAGTGATAACTAAAATTAATAATGAAAGATAATTATTATGAAGCTCATTAGTGGTACTGCAAATGAACCTTTAGCATCAAGTATAGCAGATGTGCTTGATGTCCCATTAACTCATATAGATATCGAAAGATTTAGAGACCAAGAAATTTTTGCAAAAATTAATGAAAATGTCAGAGGAGAAGATATATTTCTTATACAACCTACCTCTGCACCCGCAAATGATCACCTCATGGAACTCTTAATCCTTATTGATGCGCTAGTACGCGCTTCAGCAAAAAGAATAACTGCTGTTATACCTTATTATGGTTATGCACGACAAGATAGGAAAACAGGCGGTAGAACTCCAATATCAGCAAAGTTGGTAGCCAATTTAATATCAAAAGCAGGTGCACATAGAGTTTTAACAGCTGATCTACATGCAGGTCAAATTCAAGGATTTTTTGACATCCCAACGGATAATTTATTTGGTCAGCCTGTTTTTGTTGATGATATTAGAGATAAATTCTCTAAAGCCGATAGAAAAAATTTATTATTTGTTTCTCCGGATACTGGAGGTGTTGTTAGAACTAGATCTATCGCCAAACAATTTGATGCCGATATAGCAATAGTTGATAAAAGGAGACCAAAAGCTGGTGAGTCTGAAGTTATGAATATTATAGGCGATGTAGCGGGTAGAACCTGTATATTATACGATGATATAATCGACTCTGGTGGAACTCTATGTAATGCTGCAAAAGCTCTTAAAGACCACGGGGCAAATTCAGTATCAGCATACATTACACATGGCGTACTTAGCGACCCTGCCGTAGAAAGAATCAACAAATCTCAGCTAACAGAATTGGTAATAACAAATTCTATTGCACAGCCTAAAAAAGTAAAAGATTGTGAAAGAATTAGAGAAGTTTCAATAGCTACTCTTTTAGGAGAAGCTATACGACGCATCGCTAATGATGAGTCTGTTTCTAAGCTATTTGAATGATCTTATGAAAGAATATATCATTTTAATCTGCGCAATAAAACTACGCAGATCAAATATTTAGATAAATCTTATGCAAACTACCTTTAGAAAAATCATGCATCATCTGAACTGATTGTATCGAGATGCATCATTTTCTTTATCAATGGAGAAATTAAGATAAGTGCAACACCAACACCTACAGCAAGTTTTCCAACACTTGAATAAACTAGAACTACTTGATCTGCACCGCCGCCATCAGCAGTCGTCAATTTAGCAATTTGGGCAGCGGCAAAATTACCAAATCCAGAAGCTAAGAACCACGCTCCCATTATTAAACCCACCATTTTAGGAACAGATAGCCTTGTCATTGCAGATAAGCCTACTGGCGACAAACACAACTCTCCTGTGGTATGCAAAAGATAAATTAAGAAAATGAAGATTACTGGCGTCATTTCAGAACCAGCAGCATTCGCTCCCCAAACTAGAACGAGAAACCCTAAACCAAGCTGAATTATTCCCAAACCAAATTTAGCTGGAGCTGACGGGTCTAAATTTCTTTTTCCAAGCCAAACCCAAAGAGCAGCAAATAAAGGACCTAGAAGAACTATGTACATAGCATTTAGAGACTGAAAAACAGAAGTTTTAATCTCTTGACCAAAAATTGTTCTATCAACAGAACGGTCTGTAAATAATGAAAGTGATGACCCTGCCTGTTCAAATAATGCCCAAAAAAGAACTTGTACTGAAATCAATATTAATGCGGCGAATATTCTATTCCTAGGATGAGGGGGTAATGTTAATACTGAAGAAATTATTATATATAGATATACTATAGCGAAGGTCGAATAAAGAACCAACTTTACAGCCCCCTCATCTCTAATTAAGAACCAAAGTACTCCAACACCAACAAAAGTTAAAATATAAATAAGCCATTCAGTGGATATTCCTATAAATCTTTTAACTGCAAGAGCTGAAGGATTAGGTGGTTCACCAGCACCTTCTAAAAGTGGCTTACCCCAAGCAAATGCAATCAAACCTAAGAGCATTCCTAAACCTGCGAGTCCGAAACCATATTTCCATCCATATGTTTCGCCCAAATAGCCAGCTATTAATGCACCCCCAAATGCACCAAGGTTTATACCAACATAAAAAATTGTAAATGCACCGTCACGGCGTTCATCTGTTTTTTCATATAGAGCACCAACAATGGCTGATATATTTGCTTTTAAAAAGCCTACCCCAGCAATAATGAGGGCAAGAGAAAGATAAAATACATTCATGATAGAGTCACTACGCTCACTAGCAACTTTAACAGGCTCACCCTCTATTGCCATACCTAAATGACCCAAAACGAGTAGTACTGCTCCAAACAAAACTGCTTTCCTTTGACCCAAATACTTATCAGCCAAAACACCGCCTATTACAGGTGTTACATATACCAATGTCGTATAAGCACCATAAATTCCATAAGCTTGACCATCTGTAAATAAGAAGTGCTTTGTTAAATATAATATCAACAGCGCTCGCATGCCATAATATGAAAATCTCTCCCACATTTCAGCAAAGAAGAGAATATAAAGCCCTTTAGGATGACTTCTCATCTGAAAAAGGCACATTGCAACCCCGATAACAGCTATTGCACTAAGTATTATGTAAAACATTCTTTTCCCCTAAAAAGGTTACAGTTCAAAGTAACTGAGAGTCAGTAACAAAAATATTTGGTTACAACAAGTTGTATTAATTAAACAATTAAAATTTTTAAAAATTAATTTATTTAATAACGACACTCGTTGTAAATATTCATAACATCCTTATCCCAATCATTGTTATATTTATGAATTAATTTATCCGCATTGGTCTTGCCAGTTTTAGTAAACTCATAAAGTTTTTGAAGGAATATACTTTCATTATCTCCGTGACCATTAATTCTTGATCTAGCATTAAGGCCAAATCTAGACATATTTAGACATTCATTAACAAGCTCAATAATTGGCTTACCTCTGAACTGAGTCTGCAAACCAGTAAGCGGAACCTCGCATCTTAATTGATTTCGTTCTTGTGAAGTCCAATCTTTAATTAAATCCCATGCAGCTTCTAAAGAGCTGTTGTTATATAATAATCCTACCCAAAAAGCAGGCATAGCGCAAAGTTCACTCCAAGGACCGGTATCACTACCACGCATTTCTAAAAAAGTTTTTAAACGAACTTCAGGAAAAATTGTCGACAAATGATCATCAAAATCAGATAGAGAAGGCTTTTCTAAAGGAAGCTCTTCCAAATTTCCCTTTATAAAGTCTTTAAAGGAACTCCCAGAAACATCTATATAATTTCCACCTCTATTAATAAAATACATTGGAACATCTAAAGCATAGTCAACATATTGTTCAAAACCAAACCCCTCATCAAAGACGAATGGCAACATTCCAGTTCGATCATTATCAGTATCAAGCCACACACGTGAACGATAGGACTTATATCCATTTAATTTACCATTAGTGAATGGTGAGTTGGCAAATAAGGCTGTTGCAATAGGTTGGAGGGCAAGGCTAACCCTAAATTTTTTAACCATATCTGACTCAGAAGAAAAATCTAAGTTCGTTTGAACAGTACACGTCCTAAACATCATTTCTCGCCCTAAAGTGCCAACTTTTTGCATGTACTCACGCATAATTTTATATCGCCCTTTGGGCATAATAGGCACATCCTCAAGACGTGTATCTGGTCTAAAGCCTAATGAAATAAAACCTATATCAATTTCGTCTGCAACTTCTTTAACCTCTTTTAAATGCCTAGACACTTCAGAACAAGTTTGATGAACATTTTCAAGAGGAGCACCTGATAGCTCTAATTGTCCACCAGGCTCGAGGGATATAGATGCACCATTTCTTTTTAATGCAATAATGTTTCCATCTTCAAAAATAGGCTCCCAATTAAACCGTTGGAGTTTATTCAAAATGGGTTCAATGCCCCCTCGATACTCTAGTGGTTTGAGCGTGCTTGTGTAGAAACCTATTTTCTCATGCTCTGTGCCTATACGCCATTCAGACAATGGCTTGCAACCAGAAGCAAGATGATCAATCATCTGAGATTTATTTTCAATTATACTTTTTTTTGTGATCATAAAGTCGTTTAGTATTCTACTCCCACGTGAGCAAGGTAATAAGTAATTAAAAAAGAGTTAAGTAAGGAGTTAATAACAAAAATTCCATACTAAAAAAAATACTTTAACTATTAATCAAATAATGTTTCATTCAGAGAATATTAAATCGCCATCGTCTATTGGTTCTTGTGTAAGCAATTTTTTATCAATCTTATAATCTTGCAAGTTAAGCCAAGGATGTCTGTCACCTTGATTAGGTAGTTTATCCATGACACGAAGAAAATACCCTGCTTGAAAGTTAATCCATGGGTATTTTTGCATTCTTACTTTCATTATAGGAACCACTTTTTTATACTCATTTATTTTCACATACTCGATAACTCTTAAAACAAATTCAGATATAAGATTAACCCTCAACGTCCATGATGCGTTAGTATAACCAAATATTGAGAAATAATTTGGAATCCCAGAATACATTGTACCTTTATAACCGAAACAATCTGAAAGTTCTTGTTTTTTTCCATCAATGTAAATTTCACAACCCCCATTAATCAAAACTTCTAGGCCTGTAGCCGATACAATAATATCAGCATCAAGGTATTCACCCGACTTCAATGATATACCACTCGCATCGAATTGGTCTATTTCATCAGTGACTATACTTGCCTTACCATTCCTTATAGCAGAAAATATGTCTCCATCTGGCACCATACAAACTCTTTGATCCCAAGGGTTATATTTTGGATTAAAGTGCAAGTCGACAGGGTAATTAGTACCTAGTTCTTTAATTACTTTTTTACGAAACCAATTTCGAGATTTCTCGGGATTGTTACGAGCCTTTAAATAGAGGTATCTTGCAAGAAATATATTTTTAAAGCGGTTTACCTTAAACGCTAAATTCTTTGGCATAATAGATCTCACAATAATACCAATTCTATCAACTGAGGGAATAGAGGCGACATAACTTGGGGATCTTTGAAGCATTGTAACATGCTTGGCCTTTTTGGATAATTCAGGAACTAGAGTGAATGCTGTTGCGCCTGAGCCAATGACAATCATGTTTTTATTTTTATAATCTAAATCCTCAGGCCAATTTTGAGGATGAATAAACTTTCCTAAAAACTTTGATTGTCCTGAAAATGCAGGAGTATGGCCTTTATCATATCTATAATAACCTGTTGATGACACTATAAATTTAGTTTTAACAAATTCATTCAATCCTGTTTTCAAATTTTTTAGAGTAATATGCCACAAGCATTCTTTGGTCGAATAATTGACAGAGGTAACCTCTGACATATATTTTATGAATTGCATTATATCATACTCTTTGGCAACAGAGTGAATATAATCTCTAATGCTTTTACCATCTGCTAAGGTCTTATTACCTGTCCAAGGACGAAAATCATAACCAAGTGTTAACATATCAGAGTCAGACCTGATCCCGGGGTATTTGAACAAATCCCATGTGCCCCCAATGCTGGCACGTGACTCAAATATAAGGATATTATCATTTGGAAACTTAATTTTGTAACGACAAGCCGCTCCTACTCCTGATAAACCGGCTCCGATGACAACCATGTCGAATATTTTATTGTATGACATTATAAAATTCTACCAGCATATAAATAACCAAAAGGACCAAGAGCATAAAAAAGAATTTGAAATACATTTTATGTATCCTTTGTTCAAAGTTTTGTATGTTATGACATCAAAAGTATCAATAAATTAATAAGCAAGAATGATTATGAAAAAGCTCTAATTCCAATCACCGCTTATCGCTTGATAAAGAGTTAAAAGGCTCAAAGAGGCAGTATCTGAACGTAAGACTCTTGGCCCAAGGGAAATAGGCCTGGTAAAATTTTTACTCATTAAATAATTTCTTTCTACACTGGAAAATCCACCTTCAGGTCCTATTAAAATTCCAACAGGGGAACTTATATTTGCGATAACATCAACCGGTGATATCACAGCTTTTTTTTCGTCTGCAAAAAGTAGTACTCTATTATTATCCCAATCTCCTAATAGTTCCAACAAACTTTTTGGCTGCATAATTTCTGGGATGTCAAGTCTTTGGGTTTGTTCAGCTGCTTGTACTGATTGATATTTTGCCTTTAAAATATTGAAAGATGCACTCTGAGTATGTTCAGAAATAATCGGCTGAAAGGTTCTTACACCTAGCTCAGTTCCCTTTTCAATTATAAAAGACACTCGGTTTTTACGAATGTTTGAAAAACAGAGCATTACGTCAGGCACAATAACTTGTTCTAATATTTTCTCCTCAATTAATAAATCAATGGATCGTTTTCCGCGGTAGTTAATCGATGCCTTCCATTCTCCTGATATACCATTAAATACTGATACTTTATCATCATTATGTTTTCGGAGAACATTACCTAGGTAATTAAATTGATCCTTGTTAAGACGTATTATTGCACCCTTTTCAAGTTTACAGTTAATATACATTCTGGTTTGCATATATTTCACTCCAACGTATGGGGTTTATATTAAAAATATAAATAGAAAAACATAATTTTTAATATAGTATTCTGTTATGAATACAACATTGATAGATTCAAATTCAACACATTGGGTTAATAATACCCCTGCTAATATTAGACCTTACCTTCAACTTTCTAGATTAGACCGGCCTATAGGGTACTGGCTTCTAACTCTACCGGGCTGGATGGCGTTAGCATTTTCCACATACCAGCACGGAATACACCTATCGGATATAAAATGGGCAATTCTTATTCTAGTAGGTGCAGTGGCGATGCGCGGTGCTGGATGTACCTATAACGATATAATAGATCAGAATCTCGACATTCAAGTGGATAGGACTGCTTTAAGACCTTTACCATCTGGTGCTGTTTCGAATAAACAAGCCTGGATATGGGTAATCCTACAATGCATCATCGGTTTATTATGTTGGGCAATATTACCAAATATATCAAAAGTTATTGCTCTATTCTCTATCCCTCTAGTCATGGCATATCCATTTATGAAACGCATCACATGGTGGCCGCAAATTTGGTTAGGTTTAACCTTTAATTGGGCGGTTTTGGTTGCTTATTCTGCTAAGACTCTTACTCTTAATTTGCCAGTAATTTTATTTTATCTCGCTCTTGTTTTTTGGACGCTAGGTTATGATACCATTTACGCTTGCCAAGATCTTGAGGATGACATTAAGGTTGGAATCAAAAGTACCGCCAGGAAGTTTGGTAGAAGAGTTAAAACTGGGATTGGCACTAGTTACCTCATATCAGTATTTTTAATTTTTTTGTCTAAACTCCTTCAGGCCGACCAAATAAATGTATATGAAATATGCGTTATATTAGCTGGAATATTCCCATTTGCATTTCACCTAATTTACCAGGTTTTTGCTTTCAAACCTGCAGATAAAGAAAAGTCATTATTTATCTTCAAATCTAATAAGTTTTCAGGGTTTTTGTTAATACTTCCATGGTTTTTGATGGGTTTATTTTCTGCCCATATTAATTAATTTATAGAACTTTTTATTGTTACAAAACGTATTATAAATATGGAAATGATCAAAAAAAAATTTAAATATACAGCATCAAGACGAAGCATATCAATGCAGTTAATTGCTGTTTTATTATTGTCGTGCAGGAAGACTAACTCCACAGAATTATATGGGAATGCAAAGATGGATGATACAAAATGTATAAATATACCAGAAACTGAATGGAAGAGCAGATTAACATCTCTAGAATACGCAGTTTTACGGAGAGAGGGTACTGAAAGACCAGGAACTTCTGAACTCAACTGGGAAAAAAGGAGCGGTCAGTATAATTGTGCTGGATGCAATCAACCGCTATTTAAATCTGAGCATAAGTATGAATCTGGAACTGGCTGGCCAAGTTTCTATGATGTCATTCATGAGAATATTGGTACTAAAACTGACAAGAAGCTTTTTATGACCCGAACTGAATATCACTGCAGCTGTTGCAAGGGTCATCAAGGCCACGTATTCAAGGATGGTCCAAATCCAACTGGTCTTAGATATTGCAACAATGGAGTAGCTCTTAAATTTGTTCCCTCATAGTTGCAGATTATACGCATTGTGGCCAGCAAGTGGCGCTATATCTAACACCCAGCTCTTCTAAATTGACCTCTAAAAAGTCTAGCCATTAGCGTTCTGCCCGATAATTTCGGCCTTTGTTTTCCTGGAGAATTACATATCGGCACGTTAGCTAATGCACTGTCACTTATGTAACGGATAATATTTTAGTTTAAATAGTATCTGCACATAGTAAAGATAAGATAAATTTAGTCTTGTATTATTATTAAAAAAAATTACATTTTACATAAGAGCCGTCTCATACCGAGGCCGCGTTTGTGAAAGGAGGTCGATTTTGTTTATCTATTTTGGGGGGTTTGCCCTAAGCTATTAAATTAGCACTTTCGTAAAAGCGAAACTGGGTAGAGATTATTTCTTGAAGCTAAGTATAGCACTTAGTAAAGCCCAAACTTCAAAATTAAGCCGCCTCATACCGTGAGGCGGCTTTTTCTTTTGTAATTTATATTTTAAAGCATATTATGATTATAAAATAACTGGAATCATTATGGCAATTGCTAGACCTATAGATCGAAGACTTTATTTTATCTTCGATAGGGCACACTCTTTAATTACTAAAGAAGCTCAAAATTATTTGAAGAAAACGTCAAAAATAGGAACTTCGCAAGCAGCTGTACTTATCTACCTCGGGTATCACGATCGTTGTAGCCTTACCGAACTAGCACAAGCAATTGGAAGAAATAATGCATCAATTACTGGATTAGTTGAGCGAATGGAAACAAAACTTTTACTCGAACGCATACCTCTTTTTTCAGACAAACGCTCTAAAGCCGTAGTTCTTACAGAAAAAGGCTGGAGTGAAAGAGAAAAAGTTATGAACAACTTTCGTGATTTCAATGACCGCATGATGAAAGGTTTATCAGAAGAAGAAATTTCAGTAGTTATGAAGTTTCTTCAAACTGCTCCTGAAAATGTTAAATCCCTTTAAAATATAATTTCTTTATATTTAAAATCATTTATTTCAACTCTATCATTTATAATAACAATAATCTAATTACACTTTCATATTAATCAATAAAAAGTAAATTTATTTATGAACTTTGAACACACGCCAAATAAATCCAATATTGATAATATTGTTCAGAAACTGCTTTCAAAAGCAAAACACCATGGGGCAACGTCTGCTGATGCAGTAGGAACTTATGGTCGCTCTCTAGGAGTAGTAGTTCGCAATGGCGACCTTGAAGATATCGATAATAGTGAAGGCTGCGATATAGGACTACGCGTTATGGTTGGAAAACGCCAATCTTGCGTTTCAACATCTGATACATCAGATGCATCTATAGAAAAACTGGCGGAAAGAGCTGTAGCTATGGCTAAATTAGCCCCAGAAGATCCTTATTGTGGACTAGTAGAAACTTCTAAACTTATAACTCACAATCCAGATTTGCAACTTTATGATGACACATCAATAACTCCTATAATATTGAAAGAAAGAGCTCTAGAAGTTGAGTCGTCAACATTAAAGGTAAAAGGCGTACAACAAGCAGAAGGCGCAAATGCTAGTCATGCACACTCAGAAATTTTCTTTCAAACAAGTGCGGGTTTTTCATATGGATGGATGTCTTCTCGTCACTCAGTTTCTGTATCAGCTATAGCTGAACTTAATGGATCAATGGAAAGAGATTACGACTATCATTCTACACGATGGTTAGAAGATTTAAGGTCAACTGAAGATGTTGGTAAACTTGCAGGTTCTAGGGCTGTGTCTAGGCTTGGTTCAAAACAAATAAAATCAGGGGCAATGCCAGTAATTTTTGATAAAAGAATCTCCAACGCACTGCTTTCGGCACTATTAGGGGCAATTTCTGGTCCATCGATAGCAAGAGGTGTTTCATTTTTAAAAGACAAATTAGATCAACAAATATTTAATAATAAAATTCAAGTCATTGATGACCCTCAAATTATCAGAGGACACGGCTCTCGCCTTTATGATGGAGAAGGCATAATACCTGTTAAACGAAATTTAATTAAAAATGGAATACTTCAGACATGGCTATTAAACTCATCGTCAGCAAGGCAGTTAAATAGAGAAACAACAGGACATGCCAGTAGGAACATAAGCTCTCCTCCTGGGGTCTCCTCAACAAACGCATATATTGAAAATGGCTCCTCATCCCCTGAAGAATTAATTAAACAGATCACAGATGGATTAATTATATCTGAAATGTTTGGTCCATCGCTTAATGGAAATACTGGCGATTACTCAGTTGGTGTTTCTGGATTTAAAATTGAGAATGGACAGAAAACTTATCCCGTAAGCGAAGTTACTATCGCAGGGAATTTAATAGAGATATATAAATCTTTAATAGCGGCAAATGATCTAGAATTTAATAGCGCAACTGTTTCGCCTACTCTATTAGCACAAGGCCTAACAGTTGCAGGTCTCTAAAAAAATAAATGATAATTATTCTAAGGACTTAGAACTTATAAAACGAGTCGTCTATAAAGCCGGTCAAATCGCTAAAGATGCTTTTTTAAAAAATAAACCTCAAATATTTGATAAAGGCGGAGGTCATGAGGTTACTAGTGCTGATATAGCAGTTAATAATTACCTCTCTAAATATTTAAAAAAAAATCGCCCTATGTATGGGTGGCTATCAGAAGAAACCAAGGACGATAACTCTAGATTAAAGGCCAAAAAATCCTTTGTGGTTGACCCTATCGACGGCACCAAAGCATTTATAGATGGAACGATAGATTTTGTGGTTTCTGTTGCAGTTATAGAGAATGGCTACCCAGTCGTGGCAGTAATATACAATCCCATCAAGAATGAAATGTTTGAAGCTACTTTAGGCGGAGGATCAAAATTAAATAATGTGATAATCAAAGCTACCGATAAACTATCTGTTAAAGATATTAAAATGATAGGCTATAGCCGAAAATTCAAGAAGCTTAAATGGCCGCAAATGAAGTGCTTCACAGTTAACTCAATGGCTTATAGAATTGCACTTGTTGCATCCGGAAAGGCAGATGCAACCGTTGCTTTTACTCCAAAATCTGATTGGGATATTGCTGCAGCCCAATTAATTGCAACTGAGGCAGGAGCTTATATTTCAAATATTAATGGGAAAGTACCAACATATGCCAATAGTAGTACAAGTGGTTTAGGAATTATTTGTGCTGGAAAAAATCTTCATGGTTTGTTACTAGACCTAACTTACCCAATAGTTGAAAAATTTAATACATCATCTGATAAAATAAAGGAATTTGGATTTATGGCAACTAAATCAGAGGATAGAAAAAAAATACAACTTCTTCACCTTGTTATAGGTGGTGAACTTTTAGACCCTAATAAATCAGAATTCAAAAATCTAAATAAACTTGATTTTGTTGGCGCTTATCCAGACTTTCATTCCGCACATATTGCTTGGAAAGCTTCCGCTCATAAAACCGTTGACAATGCCCATATGCGTTATTTTATATTACATGCGCATGAATTAATTGATCCCAAAAAAGATGGTATAATTGGCTAAAGTTACTTCAAATAAAGACCATCATTTGATTGCTAGATTATGGATCAACTATATATGGCCTCAAAAGAAAAGGCTTTTTTTAGCTCTTTTATTTATGGTATTATTGGCAGCAGCCACAGCTGCCTATACATTTATAGTAAGCTTTGTTATTGACGAAGCAAATAATATAACAAAAAATAATGATACAATTAAAAAAGCCAAAAATTTCGCTTTTTCTGTATTACCTTTATTAATTTTTATTACAGCAACTTCGGGTTTATCTAATTATTTGCAAAGAATTTTAAACAATTCGATTGCATTAAAAGCAGTTACAAAAATGCAAAAACAAATGCTAAAATCAACTTACAAAAGTGATTTTGGTTTCTTTAGACAAAAACAATCTGGAGATATAATCTCTAAATTTACAAATGATATAACAGTGGTATCTAATGCCTTAATACGTACGATGTCGAACCTAATAGCTGCTTTGTTGACAATTATACTAACTATTTTGGCTATGTTATATCAAAACTGGCAATTATCGATGATAATGACTGTTTTTATTATAGCATACTGGCCTGTACTATTAATATCTAAACGTATGCGAGGAGATGCTAAAAATGTTCAGGAACAGGTTGGTAAAATAACTTCAAATTTAAAGGAGAGTTTTAACAATATGAGAATTGTAAAAACTTACAATTTGGAAATGTTAGAAAACAAACGGTTAAGTAAAAATTTTGATGACCGCGAACGCCTTCAAATGAAATTAGTTACAGAACAAGCTCGAGTTGACCCAATATTAGAAGTACTCGGAGGATTAGCTATAGCGGGTGTAGTCATTTTTGGAGTTTATCAAGTATCAAATGAATCGGCTAGCGCCGGTTCAATCGCTGCTGTTTTAACTGGGTTGTTAATACTCTCACCTAAATTAAGAGCGCTTGGAACACTTAACAATGTAGCCCAAGAAGGACTTTCCGCACTAACTAGAATATTTAATGTAATTGATGAAGAAGCCAATATTCTAGATACAGCTAACTCCCAAGAAATTGGAAAGCTCCGCGGAGAAATTCATTTAAATGATGTTCATTTTAATTACCCTGATGGAACCTTAGCCTTAAATGGAGTGTCCATAAATGCACAGCCTGGTGAAACAGTTGCCATAGTAGGCTATTCTGGAAGCGGTAAGTCTACAATTATGAATTTAATACCTAGACTTTATGATGTGAAATCGGGCTCTGTTTGTATAGATGGGCATGATATAAGAAATATTAAAATAAAAAACTTGCGTGATAACATAGCATTAGTGTCGCAAGAAATAATATTATTTAATACTACTGTAATTAATAATTTAAGTTATGGAAACAACAAAGCTACTGTAGATGATATTGTACATGCAGCCCAGAAAGCAGATGCTCATAAATTTATTACCGCATTGCCGTTTGGTTACGAAACTGTACTTGGTGAAAATGGATATGGTCTTTCCGGCGGACAAAAACAAAGACTATCGATTGCTAGAGCACTTTTAAGGGATGCACCAATTTTATTAATGGATGAAGCCACATCAGCATTAGATGCAATAAGTGAAAGCACTATACAAGAATCGCTCAATAATTTTAAAATAAATAAAACAACTATAATAATTTCGCACAGACTTAATTCTGTAAAAAATGCAGATAGAATCTATGTATTAGATAATGGGAATATTATACAACAAGGTAACCATGAAGAGCTTATAAAAGATAAATCTAATGTTTATTATAATCTGCAAAATTAAAAAATTACTCTCTTCTCAAAATCAGTTCTGTTATAGGATTTCCAGACCATTGTTTCATAAACTTGACCTTAAGTTCAACTGGATCATAGACATTTATGACCCAATCTAAAAAGCTTATTTTTCTTTGGCTTGAATATAATAAATAATCTAAGAAAAAGAAGTCGAGTATACCTGTCTTTCCTTGTTTGATATGTAAATATTTCAGACTTAACTGACTTAGTGCAACTTCAATCGGTTCATTCATATGAAAGTGCTTGTAAAGAACTCCCATGAATCCTGTCCTATCTGCTCCTGACTTACAATGCATAATCGCAGGGTACTCAATTTTACTGAATAACTTTTGAGCATTTAATATTGTTTCTATGGAGTGAACATCCCGACTGTACACATGAAAGTCTATCATATTTATTGAGTTCTGGTCACATGCTTCTTTTTCTAAAAGATAGTAACCCTTATCACTTTTTCCCCTTAAATTAATATTAGTTTTAATTCCTAATTTTTTCCATTTTTTTATTTGCTTAGGTGATGGTTGGTTTTCACGATACATTTTCTTACCTATCTCATGATGATTGGAAAATTTATATCGTAGAAAACCATGATCATAAAAAATTAGGTCTCTATAAGCCCTTTTTCTATCAGCCTTTATATTGAGATTAAGAGACATTTACTATAAGCCTTTATTTTTACGTAGTGTATAGCAGGGAGTAACAAAGTGTTCAAACGCTTCATGGAGTTTAAATTAATTCAGATAATCTCTGGCTTACTAATTGCTCTATATATGCTACTTGTTAAACATACTACTAAGTGGTCGATAGAAAACGAAATCTTATTGAATGAAATTATTAAGAATGATCAGGCATTCATCTTGATAACATGGCACTCTCGTCTGTTGATGTTGAATGCTATATGGAATGATAAGAGGCTAAAGCCTTATGTGTTGATATCAAAATCTCGTGATGGAGCTATCATAACAAATGCCTGTCGATTTCTGGGGGTAAAAACAATACGTGGCTCCATAAAAAATAATAAAGGGAATAATTCAAAAGGAGGCAAATCAGCATCCCATGAAATCATCAAAGCTTTAAATAATAAAGGTTGTATAGTTATAACACCTGACGGGCCTAGTGGACCAAGGCAGTATATGAAAAATGGAGCTTTACGTATTGCACGCATCGCTGATGTGCCTATATATCCAGTTATATTTTCAATTCAGAAAAGGAAGATTTTTAAAACATGGGATCGTTTTGTTTTCCCATTACCCTTCAATAAAGGAAAAATTATTTGGTCAAATCCAGTTAATATTTCAAAAAAAACAACTGACAGAGAGCTTGAGAATATTCAAATTGAAATAGAAAATATAATGAATGACTTAATTGACTTTGCAGATTCAGCATGTGGACACTGTCCAATAAAAAAGAATTAAAAATGGAAAGAAATTTTCTACTTCATGTATATAGATATTTTATGATTTTGATGAGTCCAGTTTTATGGATATGGATAAAATATAGGCTCCTTAGAGGAAAAGAGGAATGCCATAGAATAAAAGAAAGATTTGGTTATCCAACTATTGTTCACCCGAAAAAAAAAATAATTTGGTTACATGGTGCCAGTGTAGGAGAAGTAAAGACATTATTCCCATTAATCCCAAAAATAGTATCTGATTACCCAGATACTTTCTTTCTTATTACCAGTGCAACGCGATCATCCGCTGATTTAATTGCCAAAAATCATCTTCCTAACACATATCACCAATATATACCCCTCGATATTCCTAAAGCTGTAAATTCATTTGTAGACTACTGGGAGCCTGATATACTTATAATTACAGAGTCTGAAATATGGCCAAATCTTTTAACAAAAACAAAATCAAAAAATATACCCATTGCACTTATAAATGGACGTTTTTCTAAAAAGTCAATCAAGACATGGGGCCTTATTAACAAGACAGCACAAATAATATTTGGTTACTTTGATCTTATCATATCTGGAGATAAAAATACTCACAATTTTTTAAAAAGTATTATAGGTGATAAAGTTCAATATCTAGGAAACTTAAAGTCTAACACCTCTTGTCTTTCAGTTAATAAAATAAATCATGAAAAATTAAAGACTCAAATTGGAAATCGTCTTGTTTGGTGCGCAGCAAGTACACACAAAGGTGAAGAAAAATATATCATAAGCGCGCATAAAAAATTAAGAGAAAAATTTCCGAACCTATTGATAATAATGTCGCTAAGACACCCCGAAAGGGCTAAAAGTGTACTTAAACAAATGGGTGATTTATCAGTTTCAATTCATTCCCATGAGGATGCAATCACAAACAAAACAGATATCTACCTTATTGATACAATTGGTGATATGGGTTTGGCTTATTCATTATCAAAAATAACTTTGGTATGCGGTTCATTAATCAAAGGGTTAAAAGGGCACAACCCTATCGAACCCGCTCACTTTTCCAATGCTATTTTAACGGGTGTTCATTTTGATAGTTTTTATGACACATATATGTCTATGCTTGATTCAAAAGCAGCTACTAGTATATTGTTGGGTGATGATATTGAGAAACATGTGAGTGAACTATTGTCAAATCCAAACAAGCTTAAAATAAAGCAGAAGTTAGCTGAAAACTTTGTTAATAATCAAATTTCTATTTTAGACTCAACCTGGAATAAACTAAGCCAGATAATTTCAGAGCCTAAAATATGAAAGCCCCTGAGTTCTGGAATCATAAAAGTGGACGTGAATCAGCCCCAGTAATAAGAACAATTTTATCGCCTATAGGTTGGATATATGGCAAATTTGTATCAAAAAGTATAAATAACTCAATTGAGTATGATTCTGGAGTTCCTGTCATATGTGTCGGAAACGCAACCCTCGGTGGCACAGGTAAAACTCCGGTTACTATTTATATATTAAAAAGCTTAAGGCGTTTAGGGTTAAATGCAGTTGGCTTAACAAGAGGATATGGCGGTCAAGAAAAAGGGCCAATACTCTTAAATGATAAACATACATCTATCGATGTAGGAGATGAACCATTATTGCTGGCAGAACATGCTCCAGTATGGGTTTCAGCTGGAAGAGATGACGGCGCTAAAGCCGCGGTAAGTAATGGAGCATCTATTATTATAATGGATGATGGTCATCAAAACCAATTACTCAAAAAATCATTATCATTACTTGTGGTGGATGCTGAAATTGGTTTTGGTAATGGAAAAATTTTCCCGGCGGGACCATTACGTGAAAACTTAAATGAATCGCTAAAACGAAGTGATGCGATTATACTGATGAAGCCAAATAAAGACTATAAACCAGATTCTTTTTTATTAAGACAATTAAGAGATAAAGTTCTAATTCATGCTTATTTAAAACCAACCTCTATTTTACCAAAAGGAAAATTATACGCATTTTCCGGAATAGGCAGACCAAATAAATTTTTTGATAGTTTACGCAATTATGGAGGAAATATTATAGAAGCAATCTCATATTCAAATCATTATCAGTATAAAGATATAGATATAGAAAATTTATTTGTATTAGCATCAGAATATGGAGCATCATTGATTACAACTGAAAAAGATTACGTCCGCCTCCCCAAAGGATATCGTAAAGGTGTTCATAAATGGCCAGTATCAGTACATTTTGAAGATGAGTTAACATTAAGGCGCCTGCTACATCCCTTTATTAAGTTACACAGAAAAAAATGAATTTAAAAGCTAAAATAATTTGGAGACTCGAGGCAATAATATACGATATTATAAGTCTATTTTTTAGAATATTACCATTTAATATAGTTTCTAGTTTAGGGGCTGTTCTTTTTAAATTAATCGGACCCATGACAAACAAAAATAAAATTGTACGAACAGGCCTAAAAATAGCTTTTCCTGAAAAATCAGAAAAAGAAATAAACAATCTAGTATTGAGACAGTGGGATAATATAGGTAGAACTTTTGCAGAATTCCCAGTATCACATAAAATTAAAATAATAGATAATAAAAATATATCTGTTAACGGTTTGCATAAAGCAGTAAAAAACACTCCGGCATTATTTATTTCAGGTCATTTTGCAAATTGGGAAATAATATTAAGCCTTTTAATTGAAACAAAGCTTCCAGTACAGATAACTTACCGCAAATTAAATAACCCCTATATTGACTCGCGGATTCGAAAACAAAGAGAGAAGAATGGTGCAAAATTTTTAATACAAAAATCAGGCCAAACAAGTGCTCGAAATTTATTAAAAGCACTTAAAAATAATCAAAGTATCGCAATGTTAAATGATCAAAAATTCAATGAAGGTATAAGCGTTCCCTTCTTTGGTGTTAATGCTATGACATCTCAAGGGTTTGTAAGGCTAGCCTTGAAAACAGATTTACCTCTCATACCTGTAATAGTTCAGAGAAATAAATCTAAATTCACTATAAATTTTTATGAACCCATAAATTTTATTAGGACTCGTAATAAATCTTTAGATGTAGAAAATGGTGTCATTCAAATAAATAGGTTCATTGAAGATAGAGTAAAGGAAAATCCAGATCAATGGTTCTGGGCTCATAAACGTTGGCCTAATATACACTATAAATAATTAGCTAATTAGCTTTGGTGTTTATAGCATCCCATTGCTTAAACTCATATGATATTGATGCTTCTATCAAATTACGCCAAACTATTTCAGCTATTTCCCTAGACAAGCCCTGTACTTTAGCTTCTTCAAGAACTTTACTAATAACATCTTCAATACGAGCAGTATCTCTTACATCATCTCTCTTATTCTTAATACGAGCAGCAGCAGTCATATATCGCTGGCGTTCAGCTAAAATCCTCACTAATTTTTTGTCTAATCTATCTACACCCAATCGAACTTCGGTCATATTATTACAGTTTTGTGGGCTATAATTATTTTTTATCATCTTTGGGCCATCTTGTTAAAATCTCAGGATCTAGATTACGGTTACGCCACTTTAATCTCCAGCACAAATGTGGCCCTGTTGAGCGGCCTTTTGACCCAACCGTTGCAATTAATTGCCCTTGTTTAACATGTTCACCTTCAAAAACTAAGTTTTTTTCAGTATGAAGGTACATCGATATTAATCCCTGTCCATGATCGATCAAAACCATTGAACCCTCAAAATACAAATCATCGTCTGATAAACTTATTACCCCGTCAGCTGGAGCATATATTTTTGTTCCAATTTCAGCCGCAATATCAACTCCATAATGAGGCTTTTTAGTAATTCCATTCAAAATACGTTGAGAACCAAAAGGAGATGTTTTATTCATATTTTTGATTGGGTTTATAAATCCATTTTTAAACCCCATTTTAGTTTGTCTTGAAGTAAAACCTTGAGTTTTTTTTCTAGAACTTATTTTTATTTTTTTTAATTGTTCTTCATTAAAACTTGAAACTTGAGATGGTGGTAAACCGTCAATTTTAGATATTGAATAATCTCGCTTGGGTATAATGAAATCTAAACGGTGCCCATTAACCTCTACAAAATTATCTCGTTCATCGCGATCAAAACCTATTATAATATTTCCATCAGAGCTTGAAGTTTCATAATAAAAGTCAGAAATACTCCTTCCAATTTTAACTTTGGTATTAGGTTTAGTTTTACAAAACACCATCCCTCCCTGCTCTAAAATACCCTTACATGATATTTCATCTAGAACTGTTTGTTTGGATAGGTAATCTTTAGAACTAACATTTAAATCCAAACTGATTGACTTCATGATAGAATGGCCTGAAAGCATATCGTTAAAATTGAACACATTGGATAATAAATAATATGATAGAAAAGTAAGAAAAAACACTTTTAATGATCCTTTTTCCAAGCCACTAAACTAGCTTGCGCATCTTTATATGCCTCTTGTTTTATAGAACTCCAGTAACGCAATGAATGCAAAGGTATTTTTTCTTTTGTTATAGCACAAAACACAAAAATACCGTCCTTTAATATTGTAAAGTCTGATTCCCCATAATGAACCTTTGCTTCACCAGAATTTTTAAATGATAAATCCATATATAGCCTACCCTTATCTCTTAAAAGTATAAAAAAATGACTAAAATAAATCAGTCTGTTCAGAATTATGTGTTCTCTTTTTAGTAATTAATTTCTTAATTTTTTCTTTTCTATCACTAATTATTGCATTTATTTTACCATCAGAAAAAGACATAACAATTTCACTATTTGGCTGAATCTGACTTTTAGTTCTAATTATATTTCCGTTGCCGTCATCAACAATGACATAGCCTCTATCCAACACTCTTTGATAGCTATAAGCATCAAGTAACTGACTATCACTGGAGAGCTTTTGACTTACATTGGTGATTTTATTAATTATTGCATTTGTTATTCGGCCAAATATTAGTGTGACTCTTTCTTCCTGAACAGAAATATTTCTTTTTATAGGTTGTTCATTTAACCTCGAGGATAAATTAATTAAGTCACTTAACTGTCTATCAATCAATGTCTCAATATTTGGGATTTTAGAGGATATCAAAGAGAATTTTTGAATGAATGGTTCAAATATTACTTTCGGTTTAACCATCTTTGCTAATATTAAATCAAAACTTTGTTGCGGATGAGCTAATATACTATCTATTCGCGGTAATTTGGAAGAAGCTAATGCTATTTTTTTTTCCTTAATATTCCGACTTAAACTTCGAAACAAGCGGCTTTCAAGTTCTGATATATTATTTTTTAAATCAACTAATACTGGTACAGCTTTTTCACCTGCTCCGGTGGGGGTTGGTGATCTATAATCTGCAACATAGTCCATCAAAGTCCAATCAGTCTCATGTCCAACAGCAGATATTATTGGTATTTTGGACAACGAAGCTGATCTCACCACAATTTCTTCATTGAAACACCAAAGATCTTCTATAGATCCACCTCCTCTAGCCACGATTAGTAAGTCAGGGCGAGGTATTTCCAAACCACTATTAAACCCCATGATTGCGTCAGAAATTTGCTTAGCTGCTTTATCGCCTTGCACTAAGACAGGCCATAAAATTACATTCACAGGAAACCTTTCAGAAATTCGATGTAAAATATCCTGTATGACAGCACCAGTAGGAGAAGTAATCACTCCAATACTCTTAGGCATATAGGGTAATTTAATTTTTTTACTTGAATCAAAAACACCTTCATCCGAAAACATTTTTTTTCTTTTCTCTAGCAGGGCTAAAAGAGCACCCTCACCTGCAAGTTGAATAGAACTAATTATTAACTGGTAATTAGACCTACCCGGGTAAGTTGAAAGTTTACCCTCGCATATAACCGCCATCCCTTCCTCTAACTTAACGGTAAGATCATTCATGGTTCCTTTCCAAAGAATTGAATTTATTACTGATTTATTATCTTTTATATCAAGATAGCAATGACCAGATTTAGCAATTGTAACCCGCCCTAATTCACCGCGAACTCTTACATGACCATACATATCTTCAACAGTTTGCTTTAAAGAGTAAGCTAGCTCGGAAACTGAATACTCTTTAATATTTTCTCTGAATTTATTTGAATGTTCTGACACGTATATCTTTCAAAATTTATAATTAACATATACATTAAAAAAAAAATAATGGAATCTTTAGATTAGGATAAATAATGAAAGTTTTATTGATAGGTTCAGGCGGCAGAGAACATTCATTAATCTGGAAATTAAATCAGAGTAAATTAGTATCTGAACTTGCATGTCTTCCTGGTAATGCTGGGATTTCAGAAATTGCATCAGTCTTTCCAATTAAAGTTCATGAAATAGATAAAATAATAGAGCATGTTCTTTTAAAACAATATGACTTTGTAATCATTGGACCAGAACAGCCGCTAGCTATGGGACTTGTTGATAAATTAAAAAAGATAGGGGTAAAAGTTTTTGGCCCAACACAATCAGCAGCTCAGCTAGAAAGTTCTAAAGAATTTACGAAAAAATTATGCTCAAAATATAATATACCCACCGCTGACTATGGAGTTTTTGATAACTTAGAAGATGCTAAATCATATTTAAAAGGAATGCGAGCACCCTATGTCCTCAAAGCAGACGGACTAGCTGCCGGTAAAGGTGTATCCTTACCGGAAACATTAGAAGACGCGATTAGTGAACTGGAAGAATTATTTTCAGGAAAGTTTGGCAATGCTTCCTCTAAAGTTCTGATTGAAGAATTTATGGAAGGACAAGAAGCCAGCTTTTTTGCAATATCTGATGGAGTAAATGTTTTACCTTTGATTGCTGCTCAAGACCACAAACGAGTTTTTGATGGCGACACAGGTCCTAATACTGGCGGAATGGGTGCTTATTCTCCAACACCTGTCTTCAATGATGAAATTCAAAATATAGTAATGAATGAAATAATTATCCCAACAGTTAAGGGTATGGCTGCTGATGGTCATCCATATTTAGGAGTTTTATTTGCTGGGCTTATGATCACAAATGAAGGACCTAAACTAATAGAATATAATGCGCGTTTTGGTGATCCAGAGTGCCAAGTTCTAATGCGTCGGCTTGATTCTGATCTCATGGATATTTTTCTTAAAGCAGAAGAAGGAAACCTTGACATTATTAAAGAGCTTATTTGGTCTAATAAACCTACAGTAAATATTGTATTAGCTAATAAAGGCTACCCAGGTAAATACTTAAATGGAAGCATTATAAAAGGAACAGATGAAGCTAATGCAAAAGGCGAGGTTGTAGTATTTCATGCAGGAACAAAATACAACGAAAATGGTAAACTTTGTTCCGAAGGCGGAAGAGTTTTAAATATAACTTCTCAAGCAGATACATTAATTAAAGCTTTAGAAAAAGCGTACAATGCAATTGATAATGACATAGTATGGGATGAAGGCTTTTGTCGTAGAGATATAGGTCACCAAGCAATAAAATAAACCAAGATAACAATGCTCTTAAACTTATATAATATTAAAAAGTAATTTAGCTCCAATACAATCCTTTTGGATTTGCTCTCTTAAATCGTTTAATGATGCAAACTTCTGCTCTGGTCTGATAAAACTTCTAAAACGCACTTTTATTTCTTGATTATATATATCACCATCAAAATTGAATATATGTACTTCAAGAAGAGTTAACTCGCCACCCACAGTCGGGCGTTTTCCTGCATTAGCGATAGCAGGCAGCCATGATTTAGAATAAGGTAGCTTAACTTCAACACAGTAAACACCCAACTTAGGCCTTATTAAATCACCAAATTCTAAATTAGCTGTTGGAAATTTAATAGTTCGACCTAATTGCCGTCCCATCTTAACAATACCATCCACTATCCAAGGTCGTGATAACATATGAGCGGCATGGAATACATCACCCGTTTTAATAGCATTCCTAATATTAGTACTTCCATATTTTCCATATATTTTATGTAGTCCAAGTGTATCCATAATTGTGACTCCTATATTATGAAGAGCACAATATTTTTTCATACTTTCGACGTTGCCACAGCGGTTTTTTCCAAATTTATAATCTTGTCCAACAACAATATGCTTAGCACCTAAACCTTCATGCAATACTGATTTTATAAATTGTGCATCATTCATATCTCTAAGGCATGGATCAAAAGGTATTTCATAAAGTCTTGAGACACCTAAATTCATCATTATCTCTGCACGTACTTTTGGGCTCATAAGACGGAAAGGGGGAATTTCTGGTTTAAAGTACTTTATAGGGTGTGGACGAAATAAACCTATACCCATTTTTAGATTACAAGTATTAGCAATTTCTAGAGCCTTTGAAATGACAACTTGGTGACCTCTATGAAGACCATCAAAATTTCCTAGAGCAATAACAGCATTTTTATCATCATTAGATAAATTTCTATAATCGTTTAAAGTTTTCACGCTATATTATATTGGACGTTTAGAAACAAATACCCCAGCATCACCGCGGCATATTTTATTACCATTAACTTCACAGTAACATTTCATTTTAACACGTCCTGTCCTAAAATTTATTTCAGAAACTTCAGCTACTGCTGTGACTAAATCTCCAATAAAAGCTGGTTTTCGAAAACGTAAATTAAGCTCTACAAAAACAGCGCCGGGCCCAGGCAGTTGATTGCCTAAAACAGCGGATATAAAGGACGCAGATAACGCTCCATGCGCTATACGTTGTCCAAATTGAGTTGTTGCCGCAAATTCAGCATCCACATGAATTGGGTTATTATCTCCTGTAATCTTAGCAAAAACATCAATCATATCACCAGTAATCACTGATTTAGTAGATGACTTCATACCAACTTCGAGGTCTTCTAAATAATATTTTATATTCGACGTCATAATTAATCTTTATCCTATCTCAGTAGATTTACCAAGATAAATTAGATGACATATATTTCGATAAAATTCCATAATTAAGTAAAAGGGAGGAAAGCTTATTTTCTTTCTCACCGTAAAGTCCATCTTGAATAAAAAGGCAATCGTAATCTTGTTCCTGCGCGCCCAGTAAGTCTGTAAAAATATTGTCACCTATACAAAGAATTCTATCAGAAGGCGGTACATACCCAAGTAATTCTTTCATCCAAGCCCTTGTTAGACTATATATTGGATCATGGGGTTTTCCCGCATAAATTACCTCACCACCTAATTTTTCATAGATTTTAGCTAATGCACCGCCACACCAAACTATTTTGCCATTAACCTTAACTTTTACATCAGGGTTAGCGCATATGAAAGGTAATGATCTATTATTTCCTTCTGTTAATAATTTTAGGTAATCATCTGGTTTATCATCATCATCAAACATTCCAGTGCAGGATATAAAACTTGCATTTTCTATATCAGAATAATGAAGATCTATATTCTCATAAAGAACATCATCTCGATCAGGTCCTAGTTTAAAAACAGGACCCGGAGCACGCCTTGCAATTTCATTTATGATTGCATCCCCTGAAGTAACTATTGCATCATAAAAGTCTCCATAAACTCCAATAGCATCAAAAGCTATAGGAATAGATACTGATGGTTTAGGAGAATTAGACACTAAAATAACTGGACCATTTTCGGAACGAAATAGTTCTAAAGCTTCAGTTGCAGATTTATTATGCGTGTACCCATTATGGATAACACCCCATATATCACAAAGAATGACATCATAGTTTTCAGCTATTTGAGCAAGACCTGAAATTGGGTTAAAGTTTGACATATTTAAAATTACAAAATTAAAGAAATTTTTTTTAAGTAGTTTATATTATTTTGTTAACTGCAAAGTAAGCCAATCTGCGACTAAAGCCGGCTTATCAGAACCTTCTATATCAACACTTACTTGATAAGTTATCAGAAAGTTACCTTCTTTTTTTTCTACAACCGACTTCAGAAAAAAACGCCCCCTTACCTTTGAACCACTAGGAACTGGTGCAAGAAATCTTATTTTCTCAAAGCCATAGTTAATTCCCATCTTTACGCCCTCAATAACTAATCCGGCGTCTTCGGAGAAACGTGAAAGTAAAGAAAGAGTCAAAAAACCATGTGCTATAGTTCCGCCAAAAGGAGTTTTTTTAGCAAGCTCTTGATTTACATGGATAAATTGTTGGTCTTCAGTCACATCAGCGAAAGTATTAATACGATCTTGGTCAATTTCTAACCATTCGCTGGACCCAATCTCTGTTCCAACCAATGCTTCTAATTCAGATGGTGATGTAGTTTTCATTTGAGTAACTCCAATTAATATTTATTACTTAATGCTACTTTATTCATATGGTAGCTAGCATCACCGAATAATTCCTGAAGAACTCTTATGCGCTTCATGAAAAGCCCTATATCATACTCATCTGTCATACCAACGCCTCCATGCATTTGAACCCCCTCTTGAGATGCCAGTTTCGCCACAGATCCTAATTTAGCTTTAGCCATCGCACATATATTTTCAGAGTTATCATCATTTTTATCCAGCGCTGTTAAAGCTGCCATAACTGCAGAGCGAGCATTTTCTATCTCACTGTAAAGGTGAGAGGCACGGTGCTGTAAAGCTTGGAATTCACCAATTATCTTACCAAATTGCTTACGTTCCTTAATATAGGCAATAGTTGATTCAAAAGCTTGAGATCCTGCACCTAAAAGCTCTGCCGAAACAGCAGCTCGCCCAGCATTCAAGACTTTTTTTAGTATATGCTCACCATCACCAATGTTACCAATTAAGGCATCACCCGAAATTTCAACTTCATCAAAATCTACTCTTGCTGAATTTCTGCTATCTAACATTATAGTTCTTTCAGTAGAAATACCATTTGACTTAGGATCAACAAGAAAAAGGCTTGTAGATTCTGTGCCTTCCTCTTTTGACCCTGTTTTAGCCGCTACAATAAATGCGTCAGCAACATGTCCGTCAATTACCATTGCTTTAGAACCATTTAATTTGAAACCATTGCCGGATCTTTCAGCTTTAGCGGTAATATTATCTGGATTATGCTTTGCCCCTTCATCGAGTGCTAACGATATAATTGCTTCTCCAGATGCGATTTTGGGTAACCAACTTAACTTTTGCTCGTCTGATCCACCCTCACGAATTGCAGTCGCCGCTAATATTGCTGTCGAAAGGAAAGGCGAAGCAGATAAATTTCTACCCATTTGTTCAGAAACTATGCCGGCAGCCATAAACCCCATATCAACTCCGCCATATTCTTCCTCGATAAGTACACCAGTGAAACCCATTTCAGCCATTTCTTTCCAAAGAGCTTGGCTAAATCCAAGCTCATCTCTATTATCTCTTAATGCACGTAATTCTTTAACTGGCGCTTTATCTGCAAAAAAGCCTTCTGCAGTATCTTGAAGCAAAGCCTCATCTTCATTTAGAACTAAACCCATATCCATAAATCCCCAATGGTTAAAACTAATTTTAAAATTATCATTATGCGCCTGGAAGTTGAAGAATATGTTTTGAAATAATATTCAGCTGGACCTCAGATGTACCACCTTCAATGGAATTACCTTTAGTCCGCAACCACGTTCTAGCAAGTTTACCATCTGATGATCTTTCAGATTCCCACTCTAACCCATCATGCCCAGTGGCATCCATCATAAGTTCGTATTTACGCTTATTGAGCTCTGTACCATAATATTTCAACATTGAACTATCAGCACCAAGAGAAGACCCCGCTTTAGCTTCAGCAAGCTTTCTAGTGAGTGTCATACTAAAGGCCCACTCATCAATCTCTGTCTCAGCTATTTTTGCACGAAGCATAATATCAGATAACTTCCCATTATCTAAGCCTAAAACAGTTGCAGCAAGCTCATGTAACGGACGAGTAAGCGAACCAGCAACCTCATGCTGCCCTCCAATCATTTCTCTTTCATGCGTTAGGAGATATTTGGCGACATCCCATCCTTTATCTTGCACTCCAACAAGATTTTTCTTTTCAACCCTTACATCCTTGAAGAAGGTTTCACAAAACGGAGATCGCCCTGAAATTAACTTAATAGGCTTAGGCTCAACACCCGGTGTTTTCATATCAAATAGTACAAATGAAATTCCATGATGTTTTTTTCCTGAGTTATCAGTTCTTACTAAACAAAATATCCAATCAGCTTTATCAGCATAAGATGTCCAAACCTTTTGGCCATTAACAATAAAATGATTTCCCATATCTTCACATTTTGTAGCTAATGATGCCAAGTCAGAACCAGCAGAAGGTTCTGAATAACCTTGACACCAACGAATTTCTCCTCGCGCAACAGGTGGTAAATGCTCTTTCTTTTGTTCTTCTGTTCCAAATTTTAAAAGAGCTGGGCCTAACATCCATATCCCAAAACTGTCTAATGGTGACCTAGCACCTATTCGCTTCATCTCTTTTTTAATTATCATTTCTTCAGCTCTGCTAAGACCTGCACCGCCATACTCTATTGGCCAAGTAGGAACAGTCCAACCCTTTTTAGCCATAAGTTCCATCCATATTTTCTGTGATTTTGACTGAAACTTCCAATCACGTCCACCCCAACATATATCTTTATCGGATGTTATGGGTTGTCGCATTTCATCAGGACAGTTCTCCTCTAGCCAAGCTCTAACTTCCAAAGAAAAAGTTTTCAAATTAGTCATAATTTAGTCCTTTTAATTATATGCATATAGTTGCATATACTCTCTAGGGGCGTAGGTAAAGACAAACCCGCAAAATGACGCAATTAAAGAGATAGAAATGCATAAATTTAACACAGTGGCGGATATACGAATAGAGTTTGGGGGTACATCAAATTTAGCAAGCCACCTTGATGGCTTGGATAAAAATAAAAAAGTAGCAATCATTACTGATAAAGGGATAAGTAATTTAGGTTTACTTACAAACGGCCTTAATTCTCTTGATATCAATGGATACGACATAATGATTTATGATCAAGTAGTAGCTGACCCACCAGAAGAAATGGTTTTAAATGCTGCTGCAGAAATTAAAAAATTTAATCCAGGCGTTATTTTAGGTTTTGGAGGAGGCTCACCTATGGATACTGCTAAAGTTATAGCCCATTTATGTATTGATGGAACTAATATTAAAAACCTCTATGGTGTAAATAAAGCTAATAACCACCGGCTACCCCTAATGCTCATACCAACAACTTCTGGTACCGGCTCTGAAGTTACCAATGTAGCAATAATAACTACTGGTTCAACATCGAAAGAAGCTATTGTAGCTGATAGTTTATATGCTGATAGAGTTTTACTTGACGCAAATCTTACGCTAGGTTTACCAAAGAATATAACAGCTGCAACTGGTATTGATGCAATGGTACATGCAATTGAGGCATATACATCAGTGATCAAAAAAAATCCTCTATCTGATACTTTTGCAATAGCCGCATTACGCAAGTTACAGTCTTCTATTGTTATTGCTTGTAATGATGGACACAATTTAGAGGCAAGGAATCAAATGCTATTAGGATCTATGTTGGCTGGTCAGGCTTTTTCAAATGCACCTGTTGGAGCGGTTCACGGATTAGCATACCCGCTTGGTGGATTTTTTCATATCCCCCATGGATTATCAAATGCATTAGTTTTAACTGAGGTTATGGAATACAACCTACCCAAAGCAGATCATTGGTATGGGCAGCTTGCAAAAGAACTGAATGTTGGAACTTCAGGAATGGATTTAATAGAAGAAATGAAGCGTATAAAAAGAGAAACTGGTGTTCCGCAAACACTCACAGAAGTTGGAATACCAGCTAATGCAATTCCAGATATGGCAAATGATGCAATGCAAAAGACTCGAGTTTTAAGAAATAACCCTGTTAAAATGACATACGAAGCTGTGGTAGACATTTATGAAAGAATTCAATGATAAAACCTCATCCGCCCAAAAAAAATATTTATAAATACTTTATTAAAATTGAAACACGATGGAATGACAATGATAGTTACGGACATATAAATAATGCAATATATTATGAATTCATGGATACGGTAGTTAATAATTATTTAATTGAGCACCAGATAACCAATTCTGATGAAAACTCACTCATTGGACTTGTCGTGTCAAATTCATGTACGTATTTCAAACCTATCAAATACCCCGATACTATAAATGTAGGCTTAAGTATTAAAAGAATTGGAAACTCAAGTATAACTTACGATATTGGCATCTTTAAAAATAACGACACCCAAGCCTCTGCGCGCGGAAGTTATATTCATGTTTACGTTGATAAAAAAGAGAGAAAGCCTATAAAGATATCTGATACTATAAAATATAAATTTAATAATATCAATGTTTTACACTAAGTATGTGATAAAATTATATAAAAAGTTAGTTCAAAGGAAAAGTAAATGACAGAAATATCAGGTAAAGTTGCCTTCGTAACCGGGGCTGCATCCGGCATAGGTTTAGCTTTAAGCAAATCGTTACTAGGGCATGGCGCAAAAGTAATGATGTCTGATATTGACGAAGAATTACTTATTAAAGAATTTCAATCCTTAAATAATCCAAATGTTGCAATGACTGTTTGCGACGTATCAAAACCCAACTCGGTTAGCGCAGCTGCAGAACAAACCATTAAAACTTTTTCTAAAGTCCACCATATTTTTAATAATGCAGGCGTTTCCCTAGCTGGGTTTCCGGGCAAAATAGCATTAGAGGACTGGAAATGGATCACAGATATAAATCTAATGGGCGTAGTTTATTGTACTGAAAAGTTCTTACCCTTAATGCTATCACATGGAGAAAGTGGTCACATAACTAATACTGCAAGTATGGCTGGCCATGTTGCAGCTGTTGGAATGGGGCCTTATTTTGCAACAAAGTATGCAGTTGTAGGATATAGTGAAGCTTTGAGAGCCGAGCTAGGAACCACAAACATCGGAGTCAGCTGCTTATGCCCTACATGGGTTAAAAGTAATATACATAATACTATATCAAAAAGTCCCGTAGCAGGTAAAAACGATAAATATAAAAAATCAAAGTCTTACGAAATTGTCAAAGCATTGATTGAAAATGGAATGGATGCAGAAGTTTATGCTGAGTTGTGCATTAAAGGTATAAAATCTGATAGGCTTCATATATTTAATGACCCAGCAGCAAGAGAGGCAATGACAGAGCGGCATAAATTATTACAAAAAGACTACGATCAAAACTTAGTAGATCTCGAAAAGTAGTTTAATATTCACACTACTCGCTGAAACTAAAGCTCTATCAATTGGGGAATAGTTTGACGCAGCTCATATTTAAGTACCTTACCTGTACCTCCACGTGGTAATTCATCCATTAAATGAAGGTATTTTGGTTTCTTGAAGTTGGCCAATTTATCTTCAAGGTGATGAAGAACTTCTTTAAGAGTCAAATTTTCATTTTCTTTAAGTACCGCACAAACACACCCTGTTTCCCCAAACCTTTTATGACTTACACCAATCACAGCCACTTCATGTATCTGGGGCATAGCATAAAGTAAGTTTTCAATCTCAGCTGGGTAAACATTTTCGCCGCCAGATATATACATATCTTTAAGACGATCTTCTATGAACACAAAACCATTTGAATCCATACGCCCTATATCTCCGGTTCGGAACCATCCATCGACAAAACTTTTTTTATTTGCCTCTGGATTTCGCCAGTATCCTGGTGTGACTGCGTTACCTTTGAACCAAATTTCACCTGATACATTATGAGGACATGTGTTTCCATTATCGTCAACTATACGAACTTGAGTATGCATCAAAGCTTTGCCAGCTGATCCAATCATTTGCGGTATATATTCTTTGCTCAGAAATGTACCGCCAGCTGCTGTTTCAGTTAGTCCGTATCCCTCTTGAATTACCACCCCTTTTTTCAGCCACCACTCGCAAAGTGGAATAGGCACGGTCTCTGCTCCGCAGAGAGCAGTAATAATTCTTGAAAAGTCTATATTGTCAATTTTAGGATTTTCTTTCATAGCATTATAAGCCGCAGGAACCATAAATATCAAATTTATACCAAGACCTGGGTCATTAATAGCATCCAAAGTAGCAGATGGATCAAATAAACGCATTATTACACAGGTTCCCCCAACAGCAAGACTTGGTAGCGCAGTTACGTTTAAACCCCCTATATGAAATAATGGCATGTTATTGAGTGAAACTTGATGAGGACCTGTATCAGGAAGACGTGCTGTGGAAGAAATTGTAAACTCCAACATTCCATGTGTAATTATTACACCTTTTGGCATACCTGTTGTACCAGATGAATACATTAGTAAGCACTGATCGTCATAAGATTGTTCAGTGAATTCATATAGAGGTTTTGAAGAACTTATTCCAATTTCATAACCACTAAGCCCCCCCAAACCATCAGTATCAATCCAATGCTTTACATTAGTCAGTAATTTTGTCTCTTTCCCGACATTCTCAAATGGTTTATCCACTAAAACTAAAGAAGTCTCAGAGTCATTTAATATAAATGCCAATTCATTTGGAGTAAGACGAAAGTTTAATGCCAAACAAACAGCTCCAATACGCCAACAACCAAAAATTAGTTCCATGACATCGGTTGTGTTAAGACATAAAAAAGCTACTCTATCTCCTTTTTTGATACCTTTAGAATGCAAAAAACCCGCTACTCTTGCTACACGCTCATGGGTTTGTGCATATGAATAACTCCTCTTACTCATTAGATCAATCATGGCAATTTTGTCCGGCGTATTTTTTGCATGATATTCAATCCAATCACGAGCATTAAGAGACATATATTTTCCTTATATTTTTTTAATTCTGACTTGTTTAATACAATTATACAAAACAAAGAAGGTTGTATTCGGCAGAACAATTTTATTTTTTTAGTAATTAATATGATTTGTTTTAAATGGCTAGGTATATCCTTACAGTCCTTAAAAATAGTTTCAACTAGTTGGATACGTTAGTAAATGGATTTTATGCTAATTATAAGTTTTAGATAGATTGACGACCTGTCTAAGTAACATTAAGTCGATATAATGACCTTTACTGTTGTAGCATTTTATCATTTTACCAATTTGCATGATTATAAAAATCTTAAATCACCATTGCTAGATATGTGTGAACTTTTGGGAATTAAGGGAACGATACTTTTAGCTTCTGAAGGCATTAATGGCACAATTGCAGGAACTAATATCGCAATTAAGCAGTTAATGGAATATTTACAACAAGATCTACGATTAAAGAATTTAGAATACAAGTCATCAATATGCAAAGAAATGCCTTTCTACAGAATGAAAGTTAGGATCAAAAAAGAAATTGTAACGATGGGAATTGCTGACATTAACCCTAATAGTATTGTGGGAACTTATGTTGAAGCAAAAAACTGGAACAAGGTAATAAGGGACCCTGATGTTGTTTTGATAGATACAAGAAATGATTATGAAGTTGAAATTGGTAGTTTTGAGGGATCAATAAATCCAGAAACAAGAAATTTTAGAGAATTTCCTGCTTGGGTAGAAAATAATCGTGAAAAATTACAAAATAAAAAAATCGCAATGTTTTGCACTGGAGGAATTAGATGCGAAAAAGCTAGCTCATACATGAAAAAAAATGGGTTTGAAGATGTTTTTCATTTAAAAGGCGGAATTCTAAAATACCTTGAAACTCAACCTCAAAAGGAAAGCTTATGGAATGGCGACTGCTTTGTATTTGATCAACGCGTAGCTGTTAAGCATGGCCTTGAAGAGTCAGACTATGATCAATGTTTTGCATGCAGGTACCCAATAACCGATGAGGATAAAATATCCCCAGAGTATACTAAAGGAATATCGTGCCCAAGATGCTATAATATTATGACCAAAGAACAACAAAAAGGTTTTGCAGAAAGACAGAAACAGATTGAGCTTTCAAAAACGCGTGGAGAAACACATCTTGGAAGAAAAGGTAAGCAGTGAATATTTTATGGTCTTTTAGGCGATGTCCATATGCAATGAGAGCAAGAATGGCACTCTTTGTTAGTAAAATAAATTATGAACACAGAGAAATTAAATTAAATGATAAACCACAAGAATTCCTTTCCACCTCTTCTACAGGAACAGTGCCAGTATTTATAACCTCAGAAGGAGATATAATTGAGGAAAGTTTAGACATAATGAAATGGTCATTAAAATGTTATGATCCTTTCAATATGTTAAAATGTAATCATTTAGAGAGTAATTTAATTATAAATAAGAATGATACTTATTTCAAATATCACCTTGATAGGTACAAATATGCAAGCCGTTATGAAACAGGATCTTCTCGTGAAACTATTAATATAGCGCATAGAGAAAAAGCAGAAATATTCATAAAAAGTTTGGAGGTAAGGTTATCCAATGGAGATAATCTTTTGGGTTTAAATCAGACAATAGCTGACCTAGCAATTTTTCCATTTATTCGTCAATTTTCTAATGTTGAACCAAATTGGTGGAAAAGTTCCAACTACAAAAAAACAATAAAATGGCTAGAAAGATGTATAAAGTCTGATTTGTTTCATAAAATAATGGATAAACACGCAATTTGGAAACCCAATTTAACATAATTTTATAAATTACCTGCATAAAAATTTGACTTGTATTCTCTTATTAGCATGATCAACTACAAGAATCATTGGGGAGATTTATTAGTTAAATGAAACCAACAGATACAAATAATCCGGACTATTTTCACAAAGTAGTTGATTGCCAATGGGCATGCCCAGCCCATACCCCAGTTCCAACTTATATCCGCCAAATTGCCCAAGGAGATTATACAGGAGCTTACTTAACTAATAGAGCATCGAATGTTTTTCCTGGGATTTTAGGTCGTGTATGTGATCGACCATGTGAGCCAGCATGCCGAAGAGGTAGGGTTGAAGAAAAACCTGTAGCTATTTGCCGTTTAAAAAGAGTAGCAGCCGATCATAAAGATGATATCAAACAATATTTACCAAAAAAACCATCCGTATTAAATGGAAAAAAGATTGCACTTGTAGGAGCCGGGCCAGCATCTTTTACTGTTGCTAACGATTTAGCACCACTAGGGTATAACTGCACAATTTATGAGAAACTTTCAAAACCAGGAGGTTTAATGCGTTCAAATATTCCCGCATTTAGACTTCCAGAAGAAGTTTTAATGGAGGAGTTGAATTATATTATAGATATGGGAGTAAAATTAAAATTAAACACCCCTATTAATAGCATGAGATCATTACTTCAAGAAGGGTATGACGCAATTTTTGTTGGTTCAGGAGCGCCAAAAGGTAAAGACCTAAATCTTCCTGGCCGTTGGGAAGATAAAAAACATATTCATATTGGCATTAATTGGCTTGAAGAAGTAGCCTTCGAACACACAAAAAAAATAGGTGATAATGTTTTAATTATTGGTGTCGGAAACACAGCAATGGACTGCTGTAGAACCTCGCTGCGCTTAGGGGCTAAATCAGTTAAAGTAATGGGAAGGAAACCTCGGTCATTTTTTAAGGCTTCTGACTGGGAAGTAGAGGACGCAGAAGAAGAGAATGTAGAAATAATAATTAATCACTCTCCAGAGGGATTTATTACTAAAAACGGCCGTTTAACAGGTATGCTTTTTTCAATTATGGAGCATGATATAGATGCAGATGGAAATATTTTAAATAGTAAATCAATAGCGAAAGTGACTATACCGTGTGATGATGTTATATTAGCAATAGGCCAAGAAAATGCATTTCCCTGGATTGAAGTTGATGCAGGCATTGAATTTGATCAATGGAATGTTCCAATTGTTGATAAAAAAACTTTTGAATCAACCAAAAAAGGCGTATTCTTTGGCGGAGATTCAGCATTTGGTCCGAAAAATATAATATGGGCAGTAGAGCATGGTCACCAAGCCGCTATTTCAATTCATAACCATTGCAGAGGAGTTTCTTTAAAACAAAGAGCACCTGATGAGATTAAATTGAAATCAACCAAAATGGGAATGTTTGAATGGAGTTATTCAAACTCCTATGACGAATCAGAACGCAGAAAAATGGAACATGTTGATCTAGTTAAACGCTTCTCTAAGCTTAATATGGAAGTAGAAGTTGGTTATTCTCCCGATCAAATAGCTACTGAAGTGCAACGGTGTCTTAATTGCGACATACAAACTGTATTTGATGCCCCAAAATGTACTGAATGTGATGCTTGTATAGATATTTGTCCTGTTGAGTGCCTTTCAATAACTGAAAATACACATAATGAAGACATAATCAGAAAAAGTTTAAATTCTGACAAAAATGAATTAAATCAATCATTATTTATTTCCGAAGAATTAAAATTTACCAACCGCATAATGGTTAAAGATGAAAATATCTGTTTGCATTGTGGATTATGTGCAGAAAGATGTCCAACGGCTGCTTGGGATATGTCCGAAGGCATAGTTAAAATACATCATGCTGATAGTCAGGATACAGAATACGTCTCCGAGGTTATTAAATAATGACAGATAACCAAAGTATTAAAATAAATGATTTCGTTATAAAAATTGGTACAGTTAACGGTACTGGCTCTGCATCAGCAAATGAGTTACTCATGAAAGCTATATTTCGCATGGGTGTTCCAGTTGTAGGCAAAAATATATTTCCCTCAAACATACAAGGACTTCCTACTTGGTACGAGATAAGAGTGACAGGTGAAGGACACGCAGGACGCTCAGGCGATGTTAATATAATGGTATCAATGAACCCTGAAAGTTATGAGCGTGACCTGGATAGTATTTCAATTGGAGGCATTCTTATTTATGATAGTACTTGGCCCAGACCGCACTTCATGAACAGAGCAGACATTACCGTAATTGGCATTCCATTATCAAGCCTGTGTAATGCAGAATTTGAGGTTGCACGGTCCAGGATTCTCATGAAAAACATGGCATATGTTGGAGCTGTTGCAGCTATCATTGGACTTGATATGTCTATAATCTATAATTTGATTAATGAAACATTTGAAAAGAAAAGAAAACTGATCCCTGCTAATATTAAGGCTGTTGGTTTAGGATTTAACTACATTGAAGAAAATAAACTTAACAATAAAAAATTCTTAGTTAAATCACTCGATAGAACATCAAATAAAATAATGATTGACGGAAACACTGCTGCGGGGCTCGGAGCAGTATATGCAGGGGCAACATTTGGTTCTTGGTACCCAATCACACCATCAACATCATTGATGGATAGTTTTTCAAAATATTGTAACCTATACAGAAAACATCCCAAAACCAATGAAAACTTATATTGTATTATTCAAGCTGAAGATGAGCTCTCTGCTGCAGGCATGGCAATGGGTGCCGCATGGAATGGCGCTAGAGCATTCACGCCGACATCGGGTGCTGGTATATCTCTAATGAGTGAGTTTATAGGCTTCGCTTATTATGCAGAAGTTGGCCTCGTTTACTTTGATATTCAGCGTGTTGGACCTTCGACAGGAATGCCGACGCGAACACAACAATGCGATATAAATATTACTGCCTATGCAAGTCATGGCGATACAAAACATATAGTCCTTTATCCGGCTGATCCAGGTGAATGCTTTACGATGGCAGCACAAGCTTTTGATTTGGCAGAAAGGTTTCAAACACCTGTATTTTTTCTTTCTGATTTAGATATAGGAATGAATGATTGGATGGTTGATGATCTCGAATGGAATGAAAACTACGAACCTGACCGAGGGAAAATTATGACCTCAAAGCAACTAGCTGATATAGAGGAATATAGTAGATATTTAGATATTGACGGGGACTATATACCTTACAGGACATTACCAGGTACAGACCCAAAAGGTGCATACTTTCTGAGAGGCTCTGGACACAATAAATATGGTAAATATACAGAAATTAGCTCTGAATATAAAGAAGTTGTAGATAGACTCTTACTTAAGTGGAAAAGTGCAGCACCATTTACCCCGCAACCTATTATATCAAAAAGTCTGAAAAAAACTAATTATGCAGTGGTTGCTATAGGAAGTTCTGATGGAGCAGTGCGTGAAGCATGCATTAATCTAGAAAAACAGGGCATATATATTGATTACATGCGTATTCGATCATTCCCTTTTGCAGACTCTGTAGAAGATTTCATCATTGATCACGATTTTGTATTTATTATTGAACAAAACCGTGATGCTCAATTAATGAATTTATTACTTACTGAAACAAATGCACCACGAGAAAAATTGGTATCAATTAAATACTATGCTGGACAACCATTAGATTATAAATTCGTACATGATGCACTATTCAAAGAAATTATGGCTAACCAAAAAAATAAGAAGACAGCATGACTTCATTTATAAAGCCCCGTATAAGCCGGAAAAGTGCTCCAAAAAATAAAATTGGGTTAACACGACAAGATTATGATGGTACGATGTCTACATTATGTGCAGGATGCGGTCATGATAGCGTTACAGCAGCATTAGCTAGAGCTTTTTTTGAATTATCAATCAAACCGCATAAAGTTGCAAAAATATCAGGAATAGGTTGTTCTTCAAAAACAACTTCATACCTTCTCAAAGAAGCTCATGGAGCTAATACCGTGCATGGACGAATGCCTTCATTTGCTACGGGAGCAATGGCAGCAAATACCTCATTAACTTATTTTGGGGTATCTGGAGATGGCGATAGCCTTTCAATCGGAATAGGACAAATGATTCATGCAATGCGTAGAAATGCAAATATGCTTTATGTATTAGAAAATAACGGTGTATACGGACTAACTAAAGGTCAGTTTTCTGCCTCAGCTGACATAGGATCAGTAGCTAAAAAAGGAACAGTAAATGATCAACCACCTATAGACCCTTGCGCATTAGGTTTATCTGTCGGTGCCAGTTTTATTGCGCGATCATTTTCAGGTGATAGGGAACAATTAGTAAAGTTAATAAGAGCTGGACTAATGCATAAAGGCTTTGCTTTAATTGATGTAATATCACCATGCGTTAGCTTTAATGATCACAAAGGCTCAACAAAATCATATGAACATACTTATAAATATTACAGTAAACTTGTGCATGCTGACTATATACCACCTGCAGAAGAAATTAAAGCTGCTTACGATGTAGGTGAATCCATGCCAATAGTTCTTCATGATGGTGGAGAAATCATACTTCGCAAACTTGATCCAAGCTATGATCCTTCTGATAGGTCGTCAGCATTTTCAAAAATTACAAATAATAATACAAAAGAAATAGCAACTGGTTTAATTTATATTAATAAAAATCTTTCTGACATGGCTGAACAAAATAACTTACAAGAGCGACCACTAAATCAAATACCATATAAAGAGTTAAATCCTGGATTAGATAATTTAAAAGAGATTCAGAAGTCATTTCGTTAGTGAATTATTATATTTTTCACCTAAATACAGTTATCAACAAAGCACATGATACTACATCTTGTAATTAAAATTACTCAAGCTAACTTTTAATAATAGAGATTCGTTGATAACGATATCATAACAGGTGGTTAAATGAGTTATGCTGACGACAGATGTTTGCGTCCCAAACAGTCTTTAAAAGGGTTAGAGTTCCTGCGAGAAAACCCCATAGACGTATTCGTTAGGCTATCAGTAGCTGAAGGATATGAAAACGAAAGAGTTGACTTAAATGAATTACATATAGCGTTAAACGGGCTATGGTGTGATCATAATGTCTCAATAACCTGGAACTCTGCCTTAGAGCAATTGCAAATATTTCTTATATTCGAAAGCAGAACCATTGGCGGGAGATCTAATAATATCTGTAGATTAATATCACTTTTAAACGAAAGACTTGTATCGGGTCATTTTGATTATTGGGATAAAAATAAATCACTCGTTTATAGAGATTCTATCTCACTACGTGGCGGCGCTAACTTAAAAATAGAGCAAGCCATGGATATGATTGCATTAGCACTCGATGCAGCGGAACGTGGTTACCCTGCATGTCAATATGTTTTATGGGCAGGAAAGTCTCCAGAAGATGCTCTAACATCAGCTTTAGTTGATTTAGAATCCAATAAATAATCAATGTGTAATAGAACGCATTTGATTATTGGTGCCGGTAAAATGGGAGGCGCCCTTATTAAAGGATGGATTCATTCAAGTGTCTTAACCCCTGAACAAATCGTAATAATAGATCCTAACCCTGGTGAAGAAGCTCTTAAAGCAATTAAATCAGGCGCCCTACATTTAAAAACAATTGATAAAAAGATACGCAATATAAGAACAACAATCTTAGCGATTAAACCACAAAAAATTGACGAAATATCTATAAGTTTAGGAAAATACTTACCCCAGAAGTCATTAATTATATCAATTTTAGCAGGAACTAAAATTCAAAAATTACAAGAAATATTTAAAACCCATGCAATAATTAGAGCCATGCCAAATACACCTTCTTCTATAGGAAAGGGCATTACTTGTTTTGCAAAAAATTCTCTAGTTAATACAAATCAAATTCAAGAAATAATGAAACTGTTCCAAGCTGTTGGAAAAGTATATGAACTCGATAATGAAATACTAATAAATACCATAACTGGTATTTCTGGATCTGGACCGGCTTACCTATTCTACCTTGTTGAAACATTAGAATTAGCAGCTATTGAAAATGGACTTTCAAAAGATATTGCATCAATAATTGCACGTGAAACAATAATTGGTTCAGCAGCTTTATTAGAAAATTCAAGTTATACCCCCTCTGAACTCAGGAAAAATGTAACATCCCCCAAAGGAACTACTGAAGCAGCACTAAAAATTTTAATGGGAAAAAATGGATTAGAAAAATTAATTCATGATACCGTTGATGCAGCTATAAAGAGATCAAAAAATTTAGAATAAACTAAATGGGAATTCTCAAAATAGCTTTCACACCCCCCATGGAACTGTCATGAAGCCTTAAAGAACCTCCATGATTTTGAGCAATATCTCTTGCTATTGAAAGCCCTAAACCAACACCTTCAATATTTTGATTTCTTGAAATATCTAATCTATGAAATGCCTTAAAGGCTGATTTTCTTTTATTTTTTGGAATTCCTTCACCATCATCTTCTATTGATATTAGTAAGCTTTCTGAAGATTTAGTTAAAGTTATACGGCAGTTTTTGGCATATTTCTGGGTATTTTCAATCAAATTCATTAGTGCTCGTTCCATAGCTCTTGGCCTTATGGATACTGTAATTTCAAATGGTGCTATTAGTTGAACATTAGTTAATTTCATTTTTGTTACCAATTTTTGAATGAAATTATAAATATTTATTGCTTCTAATGCTTCTCCTTCAAGGCCTCGTGCAAAATCCAAATAAGCCTCGAGCATTGATTCCATGTCTTTGATATCTTGCTTGGCAGCTTTATTCTCCTCAGAGTTATGTTGCATACTTAAATGTAGCTTTAACCTTGTTAAAGGTGTTTTTAAATCATGCGATACACCTGCTAACATAATTGTTCTTTGCTCTATATGCCTTTTGATACGACCACGCATCTTAAGGAAAGACTGACCCGCTAATCTTACTTCCGAAGCACCTGATGGACGAAAATTATATTTATCTTCTCCACGGCCAAAAGCATCGGCAGCGTTAGCTAATTCAGAAATAGGTGTAGCTTGATTTCTAATAAAATAGATTGATACTAATGAAAGCAAGATAGTCGCCATAACCAACCAAAAAATAAATACATATCCTAATGGTGCAAAAACTCTTTCTCTTGCGGCAATAAACCTTAAGACACCTTCATTAACTTTTACTCTAATATCAATATGATTTGGATATTTTGTTGTATCAAACCAAAAGTTTTCAACCACACTATTATTTAATGACCGACTTAATGTTTTATCTAAATTAGAAAAAAATGAACTTCGAATTATAGTTGGCAACTCATCATCTAATTCAAGTGCAACAGATAACTCCATTTTTGGCCGTAAAAGGTTTTCTAGCTTTTCAACTTGCTCTAAAGTTGGATTTTGCTTGTAAAGCTGAACCGCAACTGAAATATCTGCAGCTACAGAGTCTGATAAATTCGACGTAACCTGATCCCAGTGAAGATTAAAAAAGAAATAAACAACTGCTATCTGCATTATAGTAATGGGAAGCATTATAATAAGCAAAGCGCGGCCAAATAAACTCTTTGGTAAATGTTTATTTATAGTTTTTTTCATTAAAGGCTTTCAACAGATAAACGATAGCCTATACCGCGAACAGTAATCAAGTATTCAGGAACAGAGGGATTATTTTCAATTTTTTTACGAAGACGTATAATCTGTATATCTACGGCTCTCTCAGACTTAGCACCTGTTTCGATTGAAAGAGCGTGCCGAGTAACCACTCCACCATTTCTTCTAGACAAAATATCAAGCAATTTAACCTCGCTACTTGTTAAGTGAACAGCCTTGTCATTCTTAAAAAGCTTTGACTGTGCATGATTATAAGAATAGGGGCCAAAACTGACTTCAGGACCAACTGCTGTTGAAGCAAGCCTTTTAAATATTGACTCAATTCTTAAAACTAATTCTTCAGGTTCAAAAGGTTTAGAGATATAATCATCAGCACCTGCTCTTAAACCTTCAATGCGGTTATTTACGTCACCTTTAGCAGTTAACAAAATTATAGGAATATCATTATATTGACGCAATTTACGTGTAAATTCAAACCCAGTCTCTTCAGGCATCATTACATCTAATATAAGCAAATCAAAACATAGACCTTGCATCTTTGCTCTAGCATATTTGGTACTATTACATTCTGACACCCGAAATCCAGCTCTCAGGAGATATCTTTTTAGTAACTTACGTATCCGATCATCATCATCGACTATAAGAATATGAATATCATTTCTATGTGAATTAAGAATATTTATGCTCAAAATATCTCCTATAAAAGTGAATCATTGTTGACATTTTTGCTAACGTGTCGAGAATGGCGTTTAAATTAGATCCTAGCAAGTAGGTACTTCATTTAAGGTGTTCGTAATGATTACTAAGGCATATCACGATAGAGATGGTAAAATTTGGTTCGATGGTCAATTTGTTGACTGGAGAGACTCAAAAGTTCATATACTCACACATTCACTTCATTATGGATCAGCAGTTTTTGAGGGTAATAGAGCATATAAGGGTAAAATTTTTCGACTTGAGGACCATACTGATCGTTTGATAAAATCAGCCAAGTTAATGGGATATGAAATTCCTTATTCAGCAAGTGAAATAAACAAAGCATGCATAGAAACTTTAAAAATTTCAGGTTTATCTGAAGCATATATGAGACCTGTAGCATGGCGTGGTTCAGAAATGATGGGGGTAGCATCAAAAAACAATCAAATTCATCTGGCTATCGCATGTTGGTTTTGGGGTAATTATTTTGAAGACAAAATGAAGGGCATAAGATTATGCGTTGCAGATTGGAAACGCCCTGCCCCTGATACTATACCATGTAAATCAAAAGGTGCAGGACTCTATATGATATGCACTCTTTCAAAAGATGCAGCTAATTTAAAAGGTTTTGATGATGCCTTGATGTATGATTATAAAGGTCGGGTTGCTGAATGTACAGGAGCACATATATTCTTTGTAAGAGGAACAGAAATTCATACGCCAACTTGTGATAATTTGCTTGATGGAGTTACTCATAATACTATTTTAAAGCTAGCACGAAAGAGAGGCTACTCAATTTTTGAACGTGATATTTATCCATCAGAGATTTCCCATTTTGATGAATGCTTTGTAACAGGAACAGCAGCTGAAGTTACTCCAGTGAGAGAAATAGATGGAATACATTATAAGCCTGGGAAAGTTTGTAATGCATTATCATCAGATTACGATTTACTCGTAAGACAAGAAATATCCCTTTAAAAACTTTATCTCTTAATTCCATGCTTGAAATAAATAGCGCCTGTCCACAATGATAATACAGCTGAAATCCATAATGAAATTATTCCTATCGATCCTGTGATAGTCAAAAAATCTAATTTTTCTGATAAATCACCTACTGCTACAAAATTATAATTTGCAACGAAACTTGCTAAAACTATGATTGCCAAAAACTCAACACCTGTTTTCCATTTAGCTAATTTTGTTGGAGGCATAAGTATACCACTATTTGATGCATGTTCACGGATTCCAGAAACTAAAATATCTCTGAAGATTATCATAATGGCGGGGATTAAGACGAGCATATCGCCCTGTGATATAATGCAATATGAAATTAAGCAGCCAGCAACTAATAATTTGTCTGCAATAGGGTCAATCATTACTCCAAAACCACTCTCCAACTTCCATCTGCGTGCAAGGTAGCCATCTAAAAAATCAGATATAAAAGCATATAACAAACAAAAATAGATTAGAGTTTTATTACTCAAACCATCAAAACCAAACCTAAAACCAATTAAGCCTGTAATAATAATTGGAATCAATAAAATACGAGATATAGTTAAAATATTAGGTATTCTTGAGAATATATAATTATTTTTTTTATCGAAGTTTGAACTCATATTCCTTGATCCGTATTAGTTTTTATCATTAAAAAAGTTAAATATTTCATGGGCTAATTTTTTATTAATTCCTTCAACTAGTGCCAAATCATTAAGTGAAGCAGACTTAATAGCCTTTGCTGAACCAAAATGTGAGAGTAAAGCTTTTTTTCTCATTGCTCCCACACCATCAATATTATCCAAGGGATTTGATTTCATTTGTTTCTTTCTACGCGATCTATGAGTTCCTATAGCAAACCTATGGGCTTCATCACGCAATCTCTGTAAATAATATAATATCGGAGTTTTGGGAGGCAATGTAAATGGGTCTCGGCCATTCATAAAAAAAGTTTCTCTCCCTGCATTTCGTTCAGGGCCTTTAGCAATAGCGATTAAGGTAATTTTATCCAAAACACCGAGACTTCTGAGAATATTACTTACAACACTCAATTGTCCCTTCCCTCCATCAATCAATATTAAATCAGGCCAACTAAGCTGAGGCTTATTCACTAATTTAGTGAAACGTCGCCTAAAAACTTCTCGCATCATTGCATAATCATCTCCGAGAGACATATTTTCATCTTTTATATTAAAAGTTCTATATTCTTTTTTATCAAAACCATTTTTTCCAGAGACTATGAAGGCTCCAATAGCGTTAGCTCCTTGGATGTGACTATTGTCATAAACCTCTATGCGGTCTGGAATTCGTGATAATTTAAATATTTCTTTTAGTTCCAATAATAATGCTTTCTGAGAAGCACTCTCTGACAACTTACGTGCCAAGGCCTGTTGAGCATTTTTTAAGGCCTTGTCCATCATAAGTTTTTTTTCACCTCTTTGCGGTAAAAAAATAGACACCTTTGAATTTGCTCTTTCACCAAGGCCACTTTCTAAAAGGCCCTTATTTGGAAGATTTTTGTTAACATATATATTTTTAGGAATAGGCTTATTCATATAAAATTGAGCTATGAAAGCATCTAATACTACCTCTGACTTATCATCCATAGTATGGCGAGGAAAATAAGACTTATTTCCCCAATTTTGTCCTGCTCTAAAGAAAAAAACTTGGACACAGCTTTGATTGTTGTCTGTATAAATTGCGAATATATCAGCCTCAGAGAACGTCTTGGGGTTAATATCAAAACTTTTTCCTGTAACCTGAGATATTGCATTGATACGATCTCTATACTCTGCAGCTTTTTCATAATTTTGAATGCTGGATGCTTCAGACATTTGTTTTTGTAAATTTTTTTTCAAAACAACCGACCTACCCGATAAAAAGTCATCGGCATCTTTAATTAATTGAGAGTAATCTTTTAAATTTATCTCACCTGTGCAAGGAGCAGAACATCGTTTAATTTGAAATAACAAACAGGGACGAGTTCGAGACTCATATATTGCATCGGAACAATTTCTTAAACGGAAGGCTCTCTGAATCGTGTCTAATGTTCTGTTTACAGCTGTAACACTGGCGAAGGGACCATAATATTCACCCTTGTTTTTTTTAGCGCCTCTATGTTTTTTTACTTGCGCTGCAGGGTGATCCTTTCGGACTAAAATATAGGGAAACGATTTATCATCACGTAATAAAATATTATACCTAGGTTTGAGTTTTTTAATAAGACTAGCCTCAAGTAACAAAGCTTCAGTCTCTGAGTCACAAATAACAAACTCCATATCATGAGTCGCTCTTATCATCCTTTGAATACGAACTGGATGTCTATTATAACTTGTGTAAGCATTTACACGGTTTTTTAGGTTCTTTGCTTTCCCCACATATAACAAATTTCCATACTGATCAAACATGCGATAAACACCAGGCTTCTTTTGCAGGCGTGACACAAAATTCTTAATTAGCTTAGTACCACTTAGATCAGTATTAACCGCACTGTTAGACATATTTAAATCATTCGATAATTAATTAAAAATAAAGATGTAAAATATACTATATTTAGTATGATTAGACTAATCAAACCTTGCTTTTTAATGAATTGATATTTTTTTCCCAGTTTTTACCATCAAATTTTATAGTATTTTGAATACTCAATGTACCCTTTTTTATACATCTATAGTTTATACTATATTTATCAGGGTGAGACCTGGGTTGATAGAATGACTTAACCCCACACTCTGTGCAAAACATATGTTGCGCTTTACGAGATCCAAATCGGTAACTTTTTAAAAAGCTTTCACCGCTCAATAAAGTAAAATCCTCATGAGGAATAAACACATGTTGAAAGCCTGATGTATTACATATTGAGCAGTTACAAATAGTAATCGATACACTTGCTGGTGCTTTAAACGTAAATTGAATTTTTTTACAGTGACACTCACCTTTATGTATATTCATTTGCTTCACCACACTATTAATTAGGTATTTTTATTTATTTCAATTAGTGAAATAAAACTTAACATATATCAATTACTGAAGTAACAACAAACATTATGGATGTCAGTAAGTTTTCAATCAAGTATTACAAACAAAATGTCAGTTAACGTTTGTCAATTATACCTAATCACGCCCTCACAAATAATAGATCTTGATTTGTTTTGTTTAGACTTAGAAACAGCACTTGCAGCTGCACCAGTGAATTGTTTACAAATAAGACTAAAAAAGGAAAATAATGAATGCGAAGATGATGAAATAATTGTTAGGTTATTTAATAAAATTAAACCAGTTTGTGATAGATACGGTACGCTTATAATAATAAATGATAATCCAAATGTTGCAAAAGCAGTAAAAGCAGACGGTGTGCATTTAGGACAAAAAGATGCTGATTATTCCTATGCAAGAAACTTATTGGGACAAAAAGCTATAATTGGCGTAACATGTCACGGTTCTAAAGAATTAGCCTTTAAAGCTGCCTCATTGGGAGCGAATTATGTAGCCTTTGGTGCTTTTTATAAATCAGAAACAAAAAATGCAAAATACAAAGCAAATACGGAGATATTAGAATGGTGGCAGGAAGCTGTAGAAATTCCATGTGTAGCCATTGGCGGCATAAATATTTCAAATGCAGAAAATATAATAAAAGCTGGTGCAGACTTTATAGCTTTGTCAAATGCAGTTTGGTCCGATTCAAAAAATATAGCATCGGTAGTCTTGCAGTTATCTCAACTGTGTCATCAGCATATACGTTAGATAATAACTCAGAATATAAAATTATTTCGCAAAATCAGCTTGACTCAGAAAGATACTACAAACTTTCTTTAAAAGCTTATGAAAATAATAATGACATACAAGCATTAGAATTTGCAAAATTATCTTACGAATATGGATCAGTGGAATCTTCATTATTAATAGGAGAAATACTAAGGAAATCAGATCCACCTTTAAAAAATCTAAAAAAAGCAAAAAAATGGTACTTATTAGCAGCAAATCAAAATATTCCCGATGCATTCATAGCACTTGGTGAGATGGCATTGCTAAAACAAGCAGAGTTAACTTTAAACGATGCATTATTATATTTTACAAAAGCATCTGATATGGGTCGTACTGATGCTATGATAGCACTTTCTGAGATTTACTTTAAAGGTATTGGAGTTAATATTAATAAGCCACTTTCTCTTGATATATTACAAAAAGCATCCAATGGTTTCAATAATGAAGCTACAAAATTATTAGGAGATAGATATATTAATATTGATGCAGACAAAGCCCTTAAATTTTATGAATTAGCAGCTAATGCCGGACATATAGAAGCTGCATATATCTCTGGTATTATGTATGCGGAAAATTTGAATTTTGTGCAAAATATCGCCAAAGCTTCTAAATATTTAAAACAATCTGCTCATGGAAATTACCCACCAGCTCAGGCAGATTATGGACTTTTAATATATCAAAAAAAAGTAAAAGCAGATCTAGACAAAGATTTCGCTTATTGGTTTAAAAAGTCAGCTTATGGTGGAGATAAAGAGGGTCAGTTTCTATATTCGTTCATTTTAGCAAAAGGCGAAGGTGTTCAGCGTAACTTTAAAGACTCTTATTATTGGCTTCTTAAATCGGGAAAAAGTGGAAATAATGCATATGATCTAGATAGAGAAAACCTGAAAAAAAGTCTAGAAAGCATTTTAAATAAAGAAGAAATACAAAAAGTTAAAATACTTATTTCTCAGGAAAGTATTAGCAATGAATAAACTATTTATCGTAACCAGGATTTAATCTAGATAATTTACGCATAAGACCTGGCCATACTAGATTATCACCCATCCCAGGAACAAATGCAGCAGCACCTTGAGCATAAACTTTTTTACTCATTTCAGGAGATTGCTCAGTAAGTTCATTTTCACCTCCAGCTGACTGAGCTAATATTTGAGATTTGCATGCATTTTCTAAGAAATACATCCTTAGAAATGCGACGCCGCATGTCATTCCTAAAGTTAATGTACCGTGGTTACGTAACATTAATAAGCTCTTAGACCCAAGATTTTTTACAATTCTCTTACGCTCATCAAGTTCCAGAGCTATGCCTTCATAATCATGATACGCTAAATCATCTAATACCTGCATCGCCATTTGCGAATATCTCCTTAAACCTTTTTTTTGTGCAGAAACCGCAATACCATAGGGAGTATGAACATGGATTACGCAGCCCGCATCTTCACGCGCTAAGTGTACTGCGGAGTGTATTGTAAAACCGGCAGGGTTAATAAAATAATTCGTGTCTTGACATACAGTACCTTTCATATCGATTTTAATTAAAGAGGACGCTGTTATCTCTTCGAACATAACCCCATAAGGATTTATTAAGAAACGGTGCTCACCACCCTCATCAGGTAATCGAGCAGAAATATGCGTGAAAACTAAATCTGTCCAGCCATATATAGCGCATAATCTGTAAGTTGCTGCCAGTTGAAGTCTTACAGCCCATTCTTCTTTACTAACTTTATCCTTTAAACATGGGACCGTATTTGGGCATGGAATGTCAAATCCACTATCAACATGCAAAGCAGAAGAATTATTTTGTTTCATAATTTAGCTTTCATGATTATTGTTGATAGTCATACAATCACAATAATAGCTAATTCTCAAGAATAAGTCTTAAATATTACAAAATTTTAAGTATGTTATTTCTTTTTTTCTTATTAAATTGATAGACCTAGTGAAGTCATTTAGCTATTGCATCCTAAAGGGACCGACTAAGATAGTTAGTAGAGTAATGTTGAGGAGCAAAATTGCCTGATATAAGAAACATTAAAGTAATAAAATTACTGGTGCTGACTATGACGGTAATGTTTGGTAATATTGCTAACGCCCAAGAAAGTGCTACTGCCAGCAAGAAAGCAATGGTTACTAATGAATTTATAAACAATCCCTTTCGCGATCCTGATATAATTTATCTTGAAGCAGATTCGCTCATTAATAATGAAAATGATGGAGTACTAATAGCATCCGGTCAGGTGATAGGTAAATATCAAGAAAGAACATTAAGAGCGGAAAAAGTAGTTTACACATTGTCTACAGGTGTTGTTATTGCAAGTGGAAATGTAGTTTTAATTGATCCAAACGGATCAACACAATATGCCAGCAAATTAGAACTATCCAATGAGCTTGAAACTGGTACTGCCACTGACTTTACAGCTAGACAAGTAGGAAATGGTATAACCTCAGCAGCTTTTGCTACCCGGACTGAAAACGGAGAAATAGAACTTTATAACGCTTACTACACTGCCTGCAAATTATGCAAGGAAAAGGCTAAGACCAAAAAACCTTCTTGGCGAATAAAAGCGCGAAAAGTTAGACAAGACAAGAAAACTCGGACTTTTCGATACAATAGCGCTTTGTTAGAGATTGCAGGCTTACCGCTATTTTGGACGCCATATCTAGCCCATCCAGACCCAAGTGCTGAAAGGTCAAGTGGGTTTTTAACTCCCTTTGTTGGCGTAACGTCAAGTAAAGGCTTTAACACAAGAACACCATATTATTGGGCAATTAATGAATACACAGAAGCTATAATTACCCCTTATGTATTCCAAAATGTAAATCCGATGATGAAATATCAATTTACTCGTAAATTTAACAGTGGTGCTATAAGTGCTGATGGAAGCTTTACGTACTCAAATTTTTTCGATCGTAACGGTAATGAATTTAACCCAGAAAACTTTCGGAATCCTTCTGAAGCACCAATAGGAGAGAAATTACGTTCGCATACCTTTATAAAAGGGCTATTTTCTCCAAATAAAACATGGGCTTACGGCTTTGGATTAGAGTTATCTTCTGATGATGATTACCTAAACCGCTATAACCTTGAGGAATCATCTGATAAATTTGGTATTTATAATTCTGTTGAAAGAAGAAATACATCACAAGCTTTTATCGTTGGTCAACAAGACAATTTTCGATTTTCTGCCTCAACTGTTGGCTATCAAGACTTAAGGTCAAATTTTATAGAGAACACAACCACAGGTTTAATAAGTGTCAGTGAACCCGACGATCGAGAGTTACCAATACTTGCTCCAAAAATAGAAGTTGAGAAATATTGGACCGAACCAATTTTCAATGGACGTATAAAAGGATATGGTGATTTTACTGCGCTTACTCGTGATATAGGCAATAACTATTTACGAGGATCAGCCGGTATTGACTACAGCAAAAATATGGTCACTCCAATGGGTTTAGAGGTTAAGACTTTCATGAATAGTAGATATGATTTTTATAAAATAAAACCTGAAGACAAGTCAGAATATATTTATGATGATATTGAATTTCAAAGAAATCTAGGCCAAATAGGGTTTGACGCCAGATATCCGCTAATTAAATCAGGAAAAAACATAAATTTAATTATAGAGCCACGCTTTCAACTAACAAATAGTTTTGGAAGCGAAAAACTTGATCGATTTCTAGCGTATCAATCCACTTCTGAGCAAACGGCAGGCGGATCTAATGGAATAAACTACATATCTACCCAGCAGGAAGGAGAGGATATTGATTTTACAGATAACTTATTGTGGCAAAGCAACAAAGCATCGGGGTTTGATTTTTGGCAAACAGGTCTTAGAGCAGATATTGGAGCAGCATTTATAGCAGATGCGGGAGATACTCGCGCTCAACTATTTGTAGGACAAAGCTATACAGATAACTCCGATAATAATTTTTCAGAAGGTTCTGGATTGAAAAATAAAGAATCTGATATGGTTGGTACTCTTGAATTAGATATTAACAAAAAATTATCTATTAGAACTAGGTTACGCTATGATCATAATAAAAATATATTACGGCGGCTTGATTCAAATCTTAATTTTCGCAGTAAATACATCGATACAAATATTCGCTATTATAGATTGAATCCAGCGATAAATTCAAACTTTAATAACGGGGCACCAAACCAAGAAGTAAATGGAAATGTAAATGTGAAGTTTTATAAAAACTGGAGTCTAGGTTATTCCGCAGCGCGTGATATTGATTTGAAAATTATGCGTAACCAAAGATTTAGTCTGAAATTTAATGATGACTGTACATTAATTGAAGTATTTTATGCTAAAAACAATTTTAATTCCAAATCTTTCAACAACGTTACCAGAAATACATCAGGTATTGGGATACGTGTTTCATTACTTACCCTTGGGGCTATGAACTGAGCACCCTTAGAATTAACCAACAAAAGATTTTTCTATAACAAACTCAGCTGGGTTTGAGTTTGAACCTTCACGAAGGCCAAATTGCCTCATTATCTCGGCTGTGTCATCAATCATCTCTTTTGAACCACATATCATAGCTCTATCATCATTATTATTCATTACATGTGAACCTATTTCCTTAAACAACCCCCCTGACTGAATCAAATCCGTTATACGGCCATTTAGAGAGTGTTTTTCACGTGTTAATGAAGTTAAATGAAGAAGTTTATTGTTCACCATATCACCAACTAAAGGATCATTCTTAATTTTTTCTAATAATTGCAATCCATAAGACAACTCAGCTTTTTGCCTACATGTATGAGTTAATATCACTCTTTCATAACGCTCATATGTCTCTGGATCTCTTATTAGTGAGGCAAAGGGAGCTATGCCAGTTCCAGTAGAAAACATATATAGATTTTTGCCTGGCAAAAGGGCATCTAAGACCAATGTTCCAACAGGTTTTCTGCTTAATAAAATGGTGTCACCTTTCTTAATTTTTTGCAAGCGAGACGTCAATGGTCCATCAACAACTTTAATTGAATAAAACTCAAGCTCATCATCCCAAGATGGACTTGCAACTGAATAAGCTCTCATTATTGATTTATTTTGACCTTCAATTTTAGGTAAACCAATCATTACAAATTCACCTGATCTAAATCTGAAACTAGAAGGACGACTAATTGTAAATTTGAATAACCTATCAGTGTAATGCTCTACCGATATAACTGTTTCTTCTGTGGGTAAATTAGACATTCAGGTATCCATATTAAGTTTATGGGTTATATATTAAAAAAAGGCATATAATAAAGCCCTTATTTCCTATATACCTTTAATACAGAATATAAATTCCACCAACTATCTATTAGATAAGTTGAACTTTTAATTGCAATCATTAGATAGAACATATGAATAGTATATTGAAACAAAAAAACTCCTTAAAGAAATTAAAATCAGAGTGGAAGAGTTTAGTTGTAAAAGGTCTACGTGGATCAGGTATTGACGATATAACAAAAAGAACAGATGACCATATAATTAGAGGTCCTTTATCAACTTCAGCTGATATTAGTCATGAAATCAAAACATCCCCAAAGGTAGAAGTTCCTCATCTTGAAGGCCGATCATGGCACATAACAGCAGTTCTCAGTGATCCTGATGTTAATCATGCCAATAAACAGGCCCTAATTGATCTAGAGGGCGGTGCAAGTGCGTTGCGTTTTAAATTAGGTGAAGAAACATTAAATATTAAAAACAGCAATGAACTTGATCGTTTATTAGATAGCATATATACAGAATATATACCAATTGTTATTACTCCAAATAACTCCATTGATAATATTGACTTGTTTAAAAAATTAAAAAAGTCATCTGTTTATTTAGGTTTAAACCCACTAACTAATAATTTAGAAAATGTGGTCAATAATCTACCAGGCAATTGGCGCGCAATTACCATTAATTCTTGCAAAATTCACAATAATGGCGGAACAGAAGCTCAGGAGTTAGCACATTTTGCTTCCTCAGTGGCCTATTGTTATCGTACTTTTGGGGAAGAAATATCCAAACATCTAAATGTAGAGTTTTGTACAAATCAGGATGCGCACTTAAGTATTGCAAAGCTTAGAGCTGCTCGAGAGATCTACTCAAATATAACAAAAGAATTTGGAATCAAAGATGCTGCCATAACTATACATTCCAATACATCTAGTCGAATGATGCAAAAAATTGACCCTTGGACAAATATGCTTCGTGTTATGAGCGCTGGTTTTGGGGCCATAATTGGTGGAGCTGATTTCATCACAACACTACCATTCACAGACCCAATTGGACTACCTACCAAAATGGGGCACAGAATTTCTAGAAATATGCAACTTATGATGATGGAAGAAAGTCATTTGGGCATAGTTAATGACCCTGCGCATGGAAGCTATTTTCATGAACGTATGACACATGCATTAGTTGATAAGGCTTGGAGTGAATTTCAAACCATAGAAAGTGAAGGAGGTATTCAAAATTTAAATGAGTTTCAAATTAGAATTAAAAACGCCTCAAATAAAAGAAAATTGCAAAATGAACCAATATTGGGGGTAACACTTCATGCAGATGATACGCTTCCAAATCCACAAATAAGGAGTCTTTAGCATTACACCTGATTTTACTAAAATAAAAATTAATACTCCTGATGTTAAAAATTCAGATAACATTGCTTGGGAGGCTCCAGAAGGCATTGGAATAAAAAGAGCATATAAAAAGGAAGACTTAGAAGATATTAAACATCTTGATGGATTACCTGGTATTTCCCCTTATTTACGAGGCCCCTACCCCACAATGTATATACAGAGACCCTGGACTATTCGCCAATATGCTGGTTTTTCTACAGCCGAAGATTCCAATGCTTTTTATAGACGTAATCTATCAGCGGGACAAAAAGGCTTATCAGTAGCTTTCGATCTAGCAACCCACAGGGGGTATGACTCAGACCATCCCAGGGTATTGAGTGATGTAGGCATGGCAGGTGTAGCAATAGATTCAATCTATGATATGCGAATTTTATTTGATAAAATTCCGTTGGATAAAATGTCAGTCTCTATGACAATGAATGGTGCAGTTTTACCTATTCTTGCTTTATATATAGCAGCGGCAGAAGAGAAAGGTATATCTCAAAACTTACTCACTGGAACAATTCAAAATGACATATTAAAAGAGTTCATGGTAAGAAATACATATATATACCCACCTAAACCCAGTATGCGCATTATATCTGATATCTTCAAACACACATCTCAAAATATGCCAAAATTTAATTCCATTTCTATTTCTGGCTATCACATGCAGGAGGCTGGAGCATCAGCTGATATTGAATTGGGTTATACCTTAGCAGATGGTTTAGAATACATTAGAACTGGAGTAGCGGCTGGCATGGACATTGATACATTTGCCCCGCGATTATCTTTTTTTTGGGCTATTGGAATGAACTATTTCATGGAAGTTGCTAAACTACGCGCTGCGAGGCTACTCTGGGCAAAACTATTAAAGCCTTTCAATCCTAAAAATCCTAAATCATCAATGCTACGAACCCACTGCCAAACATCAGGGTGGTCACTAACAGCACAAGATGTTTTTAATAACGTGGGAAGGACTCACATAGAGGCTATGGCAGCAGTAGATGGACACACCCAAAGTTTACATACAAATTCATTGGATGAAGCTTTAGCTTTACCTACTGACTTTTCAGCTAGAATAGCTAGAAATACCCAAATATTTCTTCAAACTGAAGGTAAACATTGTGATCAGATAGATCCTTGGGGTGGAAGCTATTATGTTGAAAAGCTTACTAGCGATTTAGCTAAAAGAGCTCTCATTCATATTAACGAAATAGAATCAATAGGAGGAATGGCAGCAGCTATAGAAGCTGGTATACCAAAGCTCAGAATAGAAGAATCAGCCACTAAAACACAGGCACGAATTGATAGTAAGTCTCAAACCGTTGTTGGCGTAAATAAATATCATTCAACAGAAAAAAATGACATTCCTATTTTAAAAGTAGATAATAAAAAGGTTAGAGAAGGTCAATTAAGGCGGCTCAAGCAACTTAAAGCTGATAGGAACATAAATATAACGCTTAAGACTCTTGATGCGCTAACTCAATCAGCTAAAACTGGTGAGGGTAATTTACTGGATTTAGCTGTAAAAGCTGCTCGCGCTAAAGCTACAGTTGGTGAAATATCATATGCTTTAGAAAAAGTATGGGGTCGATATCAAGCTATTCCCACTGGGGTTAAAAATATTTATTCGAATACATTTGACAAAAACTGTGAAAATTTAAATCAAGCAATTAATCGAGTTAAAGTGTTTAAAGAACTTGAAGGAAGAGCCCCTCGAATACTTATCGCTAAAATGGGACAAGATGGACACGATAGAGGACAAAAAGTTGTGGCCACAGCTTTTCAAGATATTGGTTTTGACGTTATCATTGGACCATTATTTCAATCACCAAAAGAAGCAGCACTGATGGGAATAAAAAATGAAGTCGACATAATTGCAGCTAGTTCATTAGCAGCAGGGCATCTTAATTTAATTCCAAGTCTAAAATCTGAACTTAGTGATAACGGCAGTGACAATATAATGATTATTGTAGGTGGAGTTATACCACCTGAAGATGTCATTATTCTTAAAGAAATGGGAGCAAAAGCGGTATTTCCACCTGGTACAAACATACCTGAAGCTGCATTAGAAGTTCTTGAAGTTATGAATATGAGGCTAAGCCAGGGATCGTAATATTTAATCTACTAATCGTAAAAACTCAGCTCTTTGTTCAGTTTGATGGAATTTACCCGAGAGAGCCGAACTAATCATTAAATGCGGGGTTTTAATTCCGCGCATACTCATACATAAATGTTCTCCTTTAGCCATAACTGCTACATCATCAGTGCCTAAAATTACTTTAACATGGTTGGCTATATCAGAGACTAATTGTTCTTGTAATGTAAGTTTGTGAGCGTGCTTGTGCGCTATACGTGCAAATTTAGATAGACCTAAAACTTTATCATCAGCAATATAAGCAATCGATATATTGCACCAGAATGGCAACATATGGTGTTCACACATTGACCATACTTTCATTCCTGTGACGGCGACCATTTGATTATGCTTAACTGCACTAAATGTTGTATTTAACTTACCAGCATCATACTCAACAAACTCTTGCCAAAAATCTGCTATTCTTCTTGGCGTTTCTTTAAGGCCTTCTCTTTTTGGATCCTCCCCGAGAGCTACCAATAGCTCTTCAACCAAGCCTTTGACTTTATCATAATTTATTTTTCTGGGGGGTTCATTATAACGTGAGGGCATGAATATCTCTGATTTTTATATTAGTTAAAAATTATTTTTGAACAGATTGACTAAGGTAATTTCTGATTGTTTCTATCCTTTTTCGGTTTACACCTCTGTCAGAATACCCAACTCTTGATGAAGATCGAATCTCCCAAGTCCTAACATCACTTTTTCTAAGCTCAACATCATCAACGAACTTAAATATTTTTGACATGTAAGTAGCTGATAAATAACTTTCTGTTTCCGAAGTTATGGTGCCACCAGTATTGGTTAAAGCTTTCTTTATTTCATCAAGAGTACCCTTAATTGGTTTAACTATTTTTTCTGGCTGTGTGTTAACCTCTGAAGAGGCGCCATTAGGTGAAGACTTTAAACTAGAAAGTTTTCCATCTATTAAGCCAATTGCTTCGCCCTTCTGAGACTTCAAACCTAGTAAAAAAAAGCTTAAGACAAATAAAGAAAATCCAAAAAAAATATACTTCATTTTTTATCCATTCATAATGTGTTTTATGTACTCATCATACCATGTAGGTCCCGTCAAGCTTTGAAAAAAACCATTATGTCCTCCACGACTAGTTATTATACGTTTTGCATTACTATTTAGTTCAAGTCTTTGTATATCCTTTGCCGGTATTATTCCATCATCTAAAGCAGTAATTATACTGATAGGAATAGGACAAGTTCTTAAATCATGGGCGTCTACTCGGTAAGCATCAAAGTAAGTTTTTAAATCTGGAAATTCAGTATATTGGGCCATGATTTTTTCAGTCATCAACATTACAGAGTTTTCAGAAATAATATCATTGAAATCATATAAATTGGGATAAAACTTTTGTTTTTTTATTAAAGATTTTTTCCACTTTTTTAAAAAATACCTTTTATAAAAGTAGTTATTGTCAACTAATGGGGCAGCAGACCATGGATCAACAACAGGACTTATCGCAAATATATGCTTAAGGTTTTTAATAGATAAGTCACGAAGACTCCTTGCTATTCTAAGGCTAAAATTACCGCCAAGAGAGAATCCAACAATATAGGTTGGTATTCCTCCCGCAAGAGCTACAGCTTGTTTAACAGCATCAAATACCTCATTAAAATTGGTAGATAGAAAAATACCGGAATTTAAATTATGAGTTTCTCCATGATCTCTATAATTTAAACGAAAAATAGATGAACCTCTATTGAACAAGTAATTACCACATGAGACAACATAGCTACTGTCTTGCGATCCCTCCCATCCATGAAGAAAAATCACCAAAGATTTATTTTGCTTACTTCTTGAGTAACTACCTTTTAATCTAACGTTATCTTCACAATTTAAGATTATGGATTCTGCAGCTTTCAACATTTTGTTATTGCCACGTTTTCTATATTTGAATGAGGCCAGTGAAGTCTGCACCAATGATGAAGAAAGCCATATTGGTGGCTTAAAGGGTTTTAAATTATAACTCTCATCTATTTTACTCATATTGCTACATAACTATTTGATAAAGGTATATTTGATTCTCAATCTATTCAGTTTCAAATTCCATGATCACATCATCAACAGCAAGGTTATCACCTACCTTTGCATTCAACTTAGCAACTATTCCTTGCTTTTCAGCGCGTAAAGTATTTTCCATTTTCATGGCTTCAACAATTGCCAAAGCTTGACCATCTTGTATTTCCTGTCCCTCTTCAACTAAGACCGAGACTATAACACCGGGCATAGGGCATAAAAGTAAGTTCGATGTATCAGGATCAATTTTTTCTAACATAAATTTTGAAAGTTCCGCACCCCTCGGTGTTCGAACCGAAACTTTAAATTCACAACCACGGTGCCAAACTTTATAGCCCTCAGATATTTTTTTTGCTCTAAAATTAAATCGGGAATTATCAATAAATGCTTTCACAAGTTGTTGACCAGGCTTCCAGCTGGTTAAGACTTCCATATCTAATGTATCAAGACCACCATCGGGATCTTTTATTGAGATATTTCTTAAACCTTCTTCTCCATTTATATCAGCTGCATAATGAGCTCCACCTATTTCAACAGACCATAAGTCAGGTACATGACGTTCATGATTAGGTAAAGCCCCAGAAATATCAGCAGCGCGATGTTCAGTAATATCATGCATGAGTGCACAAATAGCAGCTATTCGTCTTGTATGTTGATTATTAACTTCTGAGCCGCTAAAGCCATCTGGATACTCTTCAGAAATAAATGCTGTAGTTATATTACCACTTTTGAAACGATCATGGTCATAAACCGCTTGCAGAAATGGTATATTATGGCCAATTCCATCTAGTTCAAAAACATCCAAAGCATCTTTCATGGTGTTGATAGCAATATCTCTATTTTTACCCCATGTACAAAGTTTAGCAATCATGGGGTCATAATACATAGAAATTTCTCCCCCTTCGAACACACCCGTATCATTTCGGATTACATGGTCCTTCCATATACCTTCAGGGGGTGGGCGATATCTTTTAATTCTTCCTATTGAAGGTAAAAAGTTTCTATAAGGATCTTCCGCGTATATACGCGACTCCAGAGCCCATCCATTTAATTTTACACTTTCCTGAGAAATAGAGAGAATATCCCCATTAGCAGACTTTATCATTTGTTCAACAAGGTCTACACCAGTAATAAGTTCGGTCACAGGGTGCTCAACCTGCAACCTTGTATTCATTTCTAGAAAATAAAAGTTTTTATCTTTATCAACTATGAATTCAACAGTGCCTGCAGAATCGTAATTTACTTTTTTTGCTAATGCCACAGATTCTTTTCCCATAGCATTTCTTGTTTTTTCATCTAAAAATGAGGAAGGCGCTTCTTCAATAACTTTTTGATTTCTACGCTGTATTGAACATTCTCTTTCCCCTAAGTAAATTATATTTCCGTGTTTATCACCTAATACTTGAATTTCAATATGTCTTGGTTGTTCAATAAATTTTTCTATAAAAATCCTGTCATCACCAAAGCTATTGGCTGCTTCATTTTTTGATGACTGATATCCCTCACGGGCCTCTTCATCAGTCCAAGCTATTCTCATACCTTTTCCACCACCACCGGCCGATGCTTTAATCATCACAGGGTATCCAATTTTATGTGATATCTTGATTGCTTCATCAGCGCTTTCTATTAATCCCATATGTCCAGGTACACATGAAACTCCTGCATCAATTGCTATTTTCTTCGAAGTAATTTTATCACCCATAGATATAATAGCATGCGCATTGGGGCCAATAAATGTGACTCCTATCTCTTCTAGCTTCCTAGCAAATTCTGCATTTTCAGATAAAAACCCGTACCCAGGGTGTACAGCATCTGAACCTGTATCTTTTATTGCTTTTAGGATTTTATCAATAACTAAATAAGACTGATTTACTGGCGATGCACCGATATAGAAGTTTTCATCTGCCATATTGACATGTAGAGCATTTTTATCAGCATCGGAATAAACAGAAACAGTTTTTATTCCCATTTTTTTTGCAGTCTTTATCACTCTACAGGCAATTTCACCGCGATTTGCTATAAGGATTTTTTTTATCATTTATTTAACTTCCAATTAGGTCATTATAATTTTAATGAATTTGATGATTTTAAAATATATTTAAAGAGGTAAGTTTCCATGTTTTTTCCAAGGATTTTTTAATTCTTTATCCTTTAGTAAAGCAAACGCTCTGTTAACTCGTTTTCTAGTAGAATGTGGTTGAATTACCTCATCAATATAACCCAATTCTGCAGCACGAAACGGATTCAAAAACTTCTGTTCATAATCATCTATGTGCTTTTTTATTTTGTTGTTATCATCCAAATCACTACGATATAAGATTTCTACAGCACCCTTAGCCCCCATCACAGCTATTTGTGCTGTAGGCCAAGCATAATTTATATCACCTCGTAAATGCTTTGGAGCCATAACACAGTATGCGCCTCCATAAGCTTTTCGAGTTATCACAGTAACCTTAGGAACAGTTGCTTCACCAAAGGCGTATAACAATTTAGCTCCATGCTTAATAGAACCTCCAAACTCTTGGCTTGTTCCTGGTAAGAAACCAGGGACATCAACTAAGGTTAAAATTGGTATCTCAAAAGCATCACAAAAACGTACATGGCGCGCTGCTTTTCGGGATGCATCGCTATCTAAACAACCCGCAAGAACCATCGGCTGATTAGCTACAACTCCAACTGTCTGTCCTTCAAGGCGTATAAATCCGCATAAAATATTTTTGGCAAAATCACGTTGGATCTCAAAAAAATCACCTTCATCTGCAATTTTTTCAACCAACTCATGCATATCATACGGAATATTCGCATTATCAGGAACTATAGTGTCTAAACTTTCATCAATTCGATCATGTTTGTCAAAAAACTTTCTTACTGGTGACCCAGAACGATTGTTAAGTGGTAAGAAATCAAACAGCCTTCTTATCTCAGCAAGAGCTTCCAGATCATTATCAAAAGCTCCATCAGCCACTGAAGACTTTGTTGTATGGGTTGTAGCCCCTCCTAGCTCTTCAGCCGTTACAATTTCATTTGTAACAGTTTTAAGTACGTCTGGTCCTGTAAGAAACATATATGAACTATCACGAACCATAAAAATAAAATCAGTTAAAGCTGGAGAATAGACAGCGCCCCCTGCACTTGGTCCCATAATAACTGAGATTTGCGGTATAACACCTGAAGCTAAAATATTATTCTGGAAAACATCCGTGTAACCAGCTAGCGCTTCAACTCCCTCTTGGATTCTAGCGCCTCCTGAATCATTAAGTCCAATAATGGGAGCACCATTTTTAATTGCCATTTCTTGTACTTTACAAATTTTCTGAGCATGAGTTTTAGATAGCGAGCCTCCAAATACTGTAAAGTCTTGTGCATAAACAAATGTCTTTCTACCATTTATTGTTCCCCAACCAGTTACAACACCATCTCCTGGAAAATGGGTTTTATCCATTCCAAAGTTCACAGAACGATGTTTCACAAACATATCGAATTCTTCAAAGCTACCTGGGTCAAGCAATAATTCAAGACGTTCACGGGCAGTTAATTTACCTTTATTATGCTGTGCTTTAATCCTCTTGGCTCCACCGCCAATTTTTGCTTCTTCGCGTCGGATCTGTAATTGATCTAAAATATCACTCAAACCTAAACCCCTTCAAATAAATACGGTAACTGCGCACCCTACAAATAGCAACGCAGGGGTCAACCCTGATTTATAAGAAATTAAATATCTTTAAGTACTAAAAATCACAATATGATATATTTACGCTATATTATGTAGCTCTATATCATATTAATGTTTACATAGTAAACATTTACGTGTAACCTAAAGCTATTAACAGTCAATCTATCTAAAACTTTAAAGCGTAAATTAATCATGACACTTAATAAATCTTATATCACAGCTATTTCAGCTGTAGCATTGATTATTTCTTGGTTTATTTTTAACAACTTAAATTCAAAAGAAGTAGTGTCTCAGCCCACAAATAGCTTAAAAACTTATCAAATTCCTACAGTTTCAGTCCAAAATAGTATGGCGACCGACAGAGAAGTAAATTATAAGATATATGGTCGTACTGAAGCTAATAGAGTTGTCACCCTAAAAGCTGAAACTCCGGGGTTAGTAACTTTCACTCCCGCAAATGAAGGACAATACTTAAAAAAAGGTCAAGTAGTTTGCCAGTTACAAACAGATGCTCGAAAAGCAAACTTAGCCCAGGCCAAGGCAATACTTGAATTGCGTAAATTTGACCTAGAGACTACTCAAGCTTTGGTTGAGAAAGGCTTTAAATCTTCTATACAACTAAAGTCTCAAGAAGCAGCTGTTGATGTTGCCGCGGCAAAAGTTAAACAGGCTCAGATTGAACTTGGTAATGTAAACATCCGCAATCAATTCAATGGTATTTTATCTAAACAAATAGCAGAAGCAGGCGACTATCTATTACCGGGACAGCCATGTGCTACAATTATTGAGATGAACCCACTTATCGTATCCATAGAATTAACAGAGCAACAAATCAATAATATCAATCTCTCACAATACGCTTCAGTTGAATTATTATCTGGAGATATTTTAATAGGTAAAGTCAGTTACTTAGAGTCAATATCTGATCCAATAACAAGAACTTTCAGAGCTGAAATAGAAGTTGAAAATACAGATTATAAATTAAGAGGTGGCTTAACCGCTTCTGTTAATATCAAAGCCGAAACGGTAAGTGCACACCTAATACCTTCAAAAATCTTAACACTAAATACCGCAGGTGAAATTAGTGTTCGTTACGTAAAAATAGATAATACGGTCGGCCTAGTAGTAGTTAAGCAAATTGATGAAGGACCTGATGGTATTTGGGTAACCGGCCTTCCTGAAGAAACAATGATAATTCTCGATGGCCAGGATTATGTATCGGTGGGTTCAGAAGTCGAACCAAAATTTACAACCTCAGAAAAAACCTAAAATGGGTTCTCTTGTCGGCATTGTAGGGTTCTCAATTAAAAATTGGCGGATAGTTATTGGCGTTATGCTGTTTGCAGTTATAGGAGGACTTCTAGCTTTAGACCGACTTCCTATGGACGCTGAACCGGATATTCCTGTACCATTTGTTACAGTTCAAGTTGTTTTACCAGGCGTATCACCTGAAGATTCCGAGCGATTATTGATCAAACCTATGGAAACAGAGATTAAATCCATAGAAGGTGTCAAGCAAATAAACTCAATTGCAGCCACAAATATAGCTCAAATGACGATTGAGTTTGAGATATCACATGACCTTGATAAAGCATTAACTGATGTTATTGAAAAGGTTGATCGTGCAAGAGCAGATTTTCCCAGAGAAGCTCGGGAACCAATAATAGAAGAAATTTCTACTTCAACTTTACCAATTTTAGTTGTTAACTTATGGGGTGATGCTCCTGAAAGAGAGCTGCAAAAAAGAGCAAAAGAAATTCAGTCCCGTCTTGAAAGTTTACCTGAAGTGCTCGAAGCAAAAATAACAGGCGAACGCACAAATGTCCTGGAAGCAATTATAGACCCTTCAAAATCCGAAAGTTTAAACATAACTATCGATGAAATATCTCTTGCAGTAAACAATAACAACAGCTTGGTGCCTGCTGGAGCACTCCAAACTAACAATGGTAAATTTAATATTAAAGTTCCGGGGTTAATTGAAGGTACTGAAGACTTATCAAATATAGTCATTAGACGTGGTCAAAACAATAGCATAATACGCATGAGTGACATCGCAAATATTAGAAGCGGATACAAAGACACCCAAAACATAGCAAGATTTAATAGACGTAATTCTGTATCTTTGGAGATTTCAAAGCGTCAGGGTGAAAACATTTTAAATACATCTGAGAAAGTACAAGAACTTGTGGACTCCATAGTTAAAGGTTCAGATTGGCCCCCCACTATCAATGTATCTTACAGTCAATCAAGAGCTGAATATATAGAAGAAATGGTACAAGAACTTTCTTCCTCAATTATCAATGCTGTTATCCTTGTTTTTATTGTTTGCATTGCGGCTCTTGGATGGCGCTCAGCTATATTTGTAGGGTGGGCTATCCCCGCAAGCTTTTTGATAGCTTTTTGTTTATTTTACATTCAAGGCCAAACTATAAACATGATGATACTATTTGGTCTAATTTTATCGGTCGGAGTATTAGTTGATAGTGCAATAGTAATAGTAGAGTACGCCGATAGAAAAATGGATGAAGGCCTAACGCGCAGTGAAGCTTTCCAAATGGCAGGTGAAAGAATGTTTTGGCCTATAGTCTCATCTACTGCAACAACTCTTGTAGCATTCGTTCCCCTTCTTTTCTGGGAGACTATAACAGGAAAATTTATGTCTTACATGCCATTAACAATGATTTATGTTCTAACTGCTTCAATGTTAATGGCTTTAGTATTCCTACCTACGTTAGGCGCTATAATAGGATTAAAACCTAAAAATAATGAAAAATCTAACGCGGCTTTACTCGCAGGAAAAGATGGAGACCCATCAAAACTAACTGGTTTTACTGGACTTTATGTAGCCTTTATTAAAAAACTTATACAATATCCTCTGATAGTAATAGCTTGTATGTTTTTTTTAGGAATTTTTATATTTCATATTTTTAGCTCAAGTATAGAGGGACCTCCGCCAAAACCAATAGAGTTTTTCACACAGACACCTAGTGATCAAATCTTTGTACTAGCAAGAACGAGAGGTAATGGGACGCCGGAGCAAAGCATGAATATTGCTAAACTACTCGAAGATAGAATAGCAAAAATAGATGGGGTGGAATCTATTTACACCGTTGTGGGTCCTGGTGCAGCTGGCCAAGGAGGAGAAGCGGCTATGAACAGTCCCGATAATGTTCCAATTGATGCAACAGTTCGAATATACACAGAACTAATTCCATTTTCCGACCGGAATAGAACAGTTAGAGAAATAATAAAAGATCTCGAAATAGCTAGTTCAAATATACCAGGCGTTCTAACTGAAATTACTGCTATAAGCCAAGGACCACCTATAGACAAAGATATAGGTATTCAAATATCATCCTCTGATAGAGATTCGTTAAAAGAACTCACTTCACTAATTCATGAAAAGCTTGCTTCAATTGAAGGCGTTTACGATACAGAAGATACTCTACCTCTTCCTGGAGTAGACTGGTCAATGCAAGTTGACAGAGAAGAAGCTGGTAGGCTTGGTCTCGATATATCAAAAATTGGCAATTCACTTCAGTTTATTACCGAAGGTACTCTGATAGGAAGATATCGTCCGTTTAATGTAGATGAAGAGGTTGATATTCGATTGAGGTATCCAAAAAAATCTCGTGATATAACTCAACTGGACTCCTTAAGAATTCAAACTCCTCAAGGAGCCATACCAATATCGAATGTAGTCAAACGTATTCCAAAGAAACGTGAAGATAAAATCCAGAGAAGAGATCTCTCACCATTCTATGTAGTTCAAGGCAATACTCAAAAAGGTTACGCAACCAACAAACAGGTAGAGTTAATGCGAAACTGGATTGAAGAAACTAATATTCCATCAGGTACAAATATTAAATTTTTAGGACAAGCAGAAGAAAATTCTGAAGCTGGACAGTTTGCAATTGTTGCTTTCATATCAATTTTATTAATGATGGCAGTTATTCTTTTATTGCAGTTTAATAGTTTTTATCATGTCTTTCTGACACTTTCTGCTGTTATAATGTCTATAATTGGAGTTATGGCTGGACTCACATTTTATAGCTACATATCTATGATTCTTGTTTTAACAGGCGTTATAGCCTTAGCAGGTATAGTTGTTAATAATAATATTGTTCTCATAGATACATATCAAAGACTGAAAGCGACAGGTTTTGATAGTGAAGAAGCAGCAATTCGTACAGCAGCCCAAAGGTTAAGACCAGTTATTTTAACGACAACTACTACAATTGTGGGTCTTATGCCCTTGGTTTTGGGTTGGAGGGCAAATATTTTTACCGGTGAATTTTCTACTTTAGGTTCAAGTGTTTCAGATATATGGGCTCCTATATCTTATGTATTATCAACAGGTTTGGGTTTTGCAACTATTTTGACTCTTATTATAACACCAGTGATGCTGGCAATGCCGACTGTTTTAAAAAAACGTATACTTAAATACTTACCAATCTTTCTTTCCAAAAGAAAAAAGGTTATTCAGTAACATTAATAAAAGGTACAACCTCCTCAACTTCCAATTTAGGGGAAAAAATTACAGTATGTTGAATACCTCCACCTAAAAGAGGCCTGCTTAATTGCCAGCTTTGTAAACCATGAATTACACTAGGGGAACTAGCTTGTTCTTTTTTAAGTGTAGGCGCCATACGTTCAAAAGGAACACTTATTCGTGCTTCAACAGCTTCATCTTTGACTAATTCTGCTGATATGAAATATGCCCCTATGGGCAATAAGTTACCGGCAATAAAATTCCAACGCCCCCCTGCTTCCACTCGGGTTTCTCCGACTAGTATTTCGCCCGCATAGACTTTTACAAGGCCTGCTTCTTTGGTTGAACCTGAAAATATTACTCCGCCACTATCGTCATAATCAAGAGCACCCATTGCTAATGGACCATCACTTAATTTCTGTTTAAATGGACTTTGAATTATTCGACTTGGTCCGCCAGGGGCAGTCAGCATTACAAGTGTATTAAGTTCAAAAGAACCTATATTTTTTAGATCCTCTATTTTATTTAAATTATTGATTTCTATGTTTTTTATTGGCGGGGGCACACTATATAATGTTTCATCACCACGTATAGATGTTTCATTATCATAAAACATAACCATTTCAATTGCCATAATATTTATACTATCCAAAGGAACCTCAACCTCCCAAATTCCTTCAGAATTTGATTCGATCTGTTTAAGACGCTCATTATTATTTAATAGAACTATTAGTCTAGCAGGCTCACTAGAGCCTATGATTTTTATATTTCCGTTATCTTTATCGCTATTGGATACGATCACGTTTCTAAAATTAATAGGAGTTATACCCGTATCAATATTATAGTCATTATTACTAATTGTATTTTCAGATAAACTATTGTTTTTTTGAAAAAAATTTATTGATGCTACAACTGTAAATATGAGCAATAAAATACCCAAACAAAATGATACAATCCAAAAAAGATTCAATTTCATATGTTTAGATCCTTTATATGTATCAAATGCCATGTATAAATAAAATTAGATAATAAAACTCTAATAGATATTAATTATTATGTTCTCTATATGTGTATTTTGTGGATCAAGCAAAGGTCGAAATTTAAATTATATAAAACTTGCTCATGCTCTGGGTGAGATACTCGCACAAAAAGGTTATAAACTTATCTATGGTGGCGGTGGATTAGGTCTCATGGGAGCTGTAGCTTCTGCGTCCCACAAAGCGGGGGGAGATGTATTAGGTATTATGCCCAAATTTCTTTCCAACATAGAGAGAACCTTAAGTTCAGTTAATCATATTATAGTAAATGATATGCATGAACGTAAAATGATGATGTATAATGAATCTGATGCTTTTATTGTACTTCCAGGGGGAATTGGAACTTTAGAAGAAGCTGTAGAAATATTATCTTGGAGCAGATTAAATCTTCACAACAAACCAATTGTATTCTTAGATAATACAAATTACTGGAGTCCTATTTTAAAGCTATTAAATGACATGGCAAAGGAAAAATTCATTCCAGAAGATTTTCTAGAAAAAGTAATTTTTAAATCTACACCGCTTGAAGCATTAAGGGAAATAGAAAAAACACTAAAATGTAATTAATTATTATCGAATAGTACTAAAATACTAGTAAACTACAAATATGCTCTAAACCAGACTTATCAACCTCATCAAATGCATCGAGTTTAGATGAATCAACATCTAGAACAGCTATTAAGTTTCTATTTTTATCAAAAACAGGAACAACTATTTCTGACTTAGAATTTACATCGCAAGATATATGATTAGTAAAGTTATGTACATCACTGATTATTAATGTTTTTTTTAGCTCTGCACTTAATCCACAAACACCTTTACCAAATGGTATCCTTAAACATCCTAGAGTTCCTTGATATGGCCCTATCACGAGTTCATTAAGTTTCTTTTGATCTATTAAGTAAAATCCAGTCCAATAAAAATAATCAAATTCCCTGCTAAGCAAACAAACAACAGTGGAATATCTAGCAATCATATTAGTTTCGTTCTTAAGTACTGCATTGATTTCTTTAGTAAGGTTTTCATATTTGGTCTGTTTATCGTAGGTCATCAAACTAATCTTTTTTTATCCATTCACCATTTGCATTTTGCTGGTAATAATTTAACTTTGCTCCTTTACCCTTCAATTTTTGCCATCTATTTCTTTCATTACGAATACTTTCCTCTGAGCGACCATCAATAAATATTACACAACGCTCAACATCATTCAAATTATCAACATAAGAACCCTTTAGTAGAAACACTATTTGAAAGTTATCTGCAGTCTTTGCCGATGAGCTTATGACAATAGGGTGATGTTCCATTTTTGGTTGATCATCACGACCGTGCGGCAAGAAGCTATCCGTCTTAAAACTCCAAAGAAAATCATCCAATTCAGGCAAATAATCTATTTGAGTTTTTACTAAAGCTCTCCAGTTTTTTTTTATAGATTTTTCCAATAACTGAGGCAGAGTAGACTCAATAGTAGATGCTTCATGATGATAAAAAGAATATTCCATTAATGCTCAAAATTGTCAGCAATCCATCTATTTAACAATCTGGCGCCAAAACCTGTACCGAAAGTTGTTTCACGAGGGTCATGACGATTGGAAGGTTTCATTGCAGTTCCTGCTACATCTATGTGTGCCCAAGGAATATCCTTTCCAACAAACCTTTGTAAAAACTGTGCTGCAGTTATTGAGCCTGCTAAACGTCCGCCAATATTTTTCATATCGGCATTTGGCGTATCTAATAGGCGATCATATTCTTTGCCTAATGGTAGTCGCCAAGTATACTCTTTTGTTGTTTCAGATGCATCCTTTATTTGACCGGCTAATTCATCATTATTGGAAAAAACTCCAGCCTTTTCAGTGCCGAGTGCGACAAGAATTGCACCGGTTAAAGTTGCTAAATTAATCATTGACTTTGGTTTTATTTTTTCTGAAGCATAGTGAAGACAGTCGGCAAGAACTAGGCGACCCTCTGCATCAGTATTTTGAACTTCAATAGTTTTTCCTGACATAGATGTTATTATATCTCCGGGTAGAACTGAATTTCCATCAGGCATATTTTCAACAAGCCCTACTATACCTACAACATTTACTTTAGCTTTTCTACCAGCCAATCCAATCATTGCACCAACTACTGCAGCCGATCCACCCATGTCGCCCTTCATATCCCACATATTAGCACCGGGCTTGAGGGAAATACCTCCGGTATCAAATGTAACACCTTTCCCAATAATGCATATAGGCTGCTCACCTTTTTTTGCTCCATTCCAGCGTATAATAACCATTTGCGATTCTCTTGCTGATCCTTGGCCTACACAAAGAAGAGAATTCATACCTAAAGATTTCATTTTCTTTTCACCTAAAATTTCGACTTTTAGGCCGTACTTCTCTAATTTTTTGATTTCAGACGCATAAGCTTTTGGATATATTACATTTGGTGGCTCATTAACTAAGTCCCGTGCTTTGATTGTGCCATCACAAACTGGTCCGTGATAAGCATTATATGATGCTTTCGAGAGCTTAGGCTCATCGCAGGCAATAGTTATAGCATTTAGTTTGATCTTTGTTTTATCAGCCAATTTAGTCTTATATTTATCGAATTTATATGAGGCTAAACGTATCCCTACCACCACCCTAGCAATTGAGTCCGGTGATAAATCCAACCCGTCTAAATGAAGGGTAATGGACTTTTCCTTCATCATCAACTTCTTACAAATATTTGCTCCGAATAACTCAGCATCAAAATCACTTAAGTCACCAACACCAAAAGCAAATAAATGGTTTATATTTGTACCCTCAAGAGCATAAATACTAAAATGTGTGTTTTTTTCTCCATTGAAAAAAGCAGCTTTTGATGCATTTTTAAAATACTTGCCTAATGAATTTATATGATTTTTAGAGCTACCCATAATTTTTAGAGCTTTTTGCACGGGTACAACTGAACATTCTGATGATAATTCCATGGATTGAACAAATTTAATGCGCATTGGAGTTTCCTTAAAAAGTATTTAATAGATAGCAATATTTAGATTTTATAATATGGTAAATCAGTCGACTTCGTAATAGAAGATTTTATGAATGTCTATAATTAGGTTGTTAAAAATTAAGTAAATGATGCTTGTACAAAAATATATCAGCCGGCAAGTACTATATCCGTTCATATTCTCGCTATTAGCACTCACTACCCTAGCGGTACTGACACAAAGCTTACAAACAATTGATTTGATAACTGAAAACAACCAATCAGCGCTTACTTTTTTTTATCTGACTTTATTAGCAATGCCAAAATTAATAGCCATTATAATGCCCATATCTTTATTTTTATCTATACTTTATTCTTTAAATCGTATCGCAATGGATGGAGAACTTATAGTAGCAAAAGCCTCTGGTATGAGCACATGGGAAATATCCAATCCCATTATAAGAGTTAGTATTTTAGCAGTTATGATGCACCTACTAATCAATTTATTAGCTCAACCTTTAGCGTTTAGCGAAATGCGAAAAGAAGTTTTCAAAGCTCGAACAGATATAGCTTCAAAAATGGTTTCATCTGGAGAGTTTATAAAGCCCGTTAAAGGATTTACAATGTATGCAGGCGATATAGGCGCAGACGGAATTATCAAAGATATACTAATTAATGATGCAAGAGATAGAACCAAAACTATAACATATATAGCGGAAAAAGCATTCATCTCTAAAAACAATGAATTTTCTAAACTCACACTTAAATCGGGAAGTGCACAAAGTTTATTGTCAAATGGAGAATTCAATATAGTTCAATTCGATGACTATCAGTTGAACTTATCTGAAATAAAGTCGCTAGATGCAACATTTACAAAAAAACCCTCAGACCTCTATCTCCATCAACTGCTCAAACCAAATTCTCGTTATTACATCGACAAAAAGAGAAGAAAAAAATATTTATCAGAAGGCAATAATCGCTTAGCATCACCTATTTATAATTTAGCTCTAGCTCTACTAGCAATCTGTACAATAATCAAAAGCAACCACCAAAGAATGGGATATAAGTTTAAAATATTACTTTGTGGAGCATTAGGATTTTCAATAAAATTAACCGATTTTTTTATTAAATCCATTTCGGAAAACAATTCAAACCTTAATATTTTGCAATACGCATTACCAATAATGATCTGTTTCTTATGCATTATTTATATATTTTCCAAACACCCATATATCAAACCAAAAAATAATATGAATCATAAGTTGGGTTCTAAATGATAGACTCCACATTAAATCGTTACTTAATAAAGAAATCACTCCTAGGGCTGTTTATTTCGTTTACGGTAATTTCAAGTTTAATTATTTTAGTTGATTATGTAGAGGGAACTAGAAATATTAGTACAAGTGAAAATATTTCATCAGGTACAATATTTACTTTTACATTACTTCGCGCTCCTCAATTATTAGAAGAAACTATACCATTTATTGTTCTTTTTGGAGTTATGGGAACACTTAATAATTTAAACCAGAAAAATGAATTAATAGTTTTAAGGTCAGCGGGACTTTCTGTATGGAAGTTTTTATCCCCAATAATTGTTATCACAGCATTATTTGGCCTAATTTGGTCAACATTACTAAACCCTTTGGCGTCATTCACATTATCAACTCACAACAATCTTATGAATAAACTAAGTTCAAAATCTGAAATAACAGATATCTGGTTAAGAGAAGGCTCTCAGACAAATAAAATTATAATCCATGCTGAAGAATACAATGAAGCAACAAAAACAATCTTTGATGTGACCTATTTCATATTTGATATTACTACTCTTAATGAGTTGAAGTTTATAAATCGCATTGATGCATCTAAGGCAGTTTTATTAAAGTCTGGTTATTGGCAACTTCATGATGTTACGGAAATTAACACAAGTGGACTAAATAAACAAAAAGACATTATGTCTTTTCCGACAAACGTAACTGAAGTTGATTTGATAAATTCAATTGGAAAGCAAAGCTTACCTTCGTTTTGGAAAATAATGAAAGAAATCAGTAAACGAAAAAGTGATGGATTTTCAACAGTTTCATTAAATATTTATTTTAACAAATTACTATCTTTACCTATGATGCTAATTGCAATGACTCTTTTAGCAGCATGTGTAACAATGAATCATGATAGAGAAGGAAACACAACAAAACTGATAATTTTTGGATCTGTTTTAGGTTTTGTAATATACTTTTCAAATAATTTAATGATTTCACTTGCAAAATCGGAAACTATTCCTGTCACTTTTGCAACGTGGTCTATTCCAATTTTTACGCTATTATTCGGCACCATTTATCTTTCGTTAATTGAAGATGGTTAATTATTAATTTGCTTATATGGCATTCTAATTTAATATACATAAGAACTGGTTATTTGTTATAAGAGTAAAATATAATCAAAGTGTTAGTTTAAACTTAAGAAAATAAATTATGTTAAAAAAAATATATACTCTATTATCCATGATGCTAATGTTAACAACAAATAGTTTCGGGCAGTCTGGTCATGGCATAGCCGCAGTTGTAAATAATGATATCGTGACAACACATGATCTCAGACAGAGAACATTATTTATGATAGCTACTACAGGAGTAAAACGTGATGAAGAAAGTATTTCACGGGCTCAGCAACAAGCTCTCAGAAATTTAGTTGATGAGCACATACAACTTCAAGAGTCCGATAAATATGATCAATCAATTTCAGATGAGGAAATAAATCAATCTGTTGCTCGATTAATAGGACGGAATGGTATTGATCCAAATGAAATTGTAGGTCGTTTAGCTGAAGTTGGTGTATCGATAGAAACTCTACGAGATCAAGTAAGGTCAGAAATTGCATGGCAAAGAATCATAAATGGTCTGTATGGCTCGCGTGTAAGAATTTCAGATGCACAAATCAATGAAACACTAAAAAGATTAACTGCTAATGCCTCAAAACCGAACTATAGAGTTGCAGAAATATTTATCGAAGCAACACCAGAAATTGGGGGTATGCCTGGTGCCATGCAAGGAGCAGAAGCAATGATTGAACAAATAAATGAAGGAGCACCCTTTCCTTTACTAGCTCAGCAGTTTTCCAGTTCTCCAACCTCAGCTAACGGAGGAGATGTGGGATGGGTAGCTGAAGGAGAGTTAAGACCAGAAATTGACAGAACCATTAAAACAATGGAGGAAGGCAGTGTTTCTACACCTATCACAGTGCCTGGAGGTGTATATGTTGTTGCTCTTATAGGTAAAAAAATATCAATAGCGGATACCCTTTATAAACTCAAACAAGTCAGGATCGATAACGAGGATATAAATACTTCAAAAACACAATTAATAGAGCTTAGTAAAACCTTAAACTCATGTGATACTTTGAAAGGCGACCTTAAAAATACAAAAGAAGTAAAGCAAGTTGATATGGGGGAAATGAAAGCCAGCGAACTTACTGAAGAAATATTAACAGTCATCGAAAATACAGAAATTAATACCCTTGGATTACCGATAGAACTTCCCACAGGTGCTGTATCAATCATGGTATGCTCGAAAGAGATTACTGGATCAGATATCCCCACAAGAGAAGAAATAGAAGATAGACTAATGGACCAGCAGCTTGCGCAAGCTTCAAAAAGGCACCTTAGAGACCTTCGGCGGCAAGCAACAATTGTAGTCCGCTAGCTGGTGGCTAAAAAACTATTATTATTAACAATGGGCGACCCTTGCGGAATAGCACCAGAAATAACTTATAAGGCCTGGAAGGCTTTAAATAATCAGAAAGAATATTGCTTTGCAGTTATAGCCCAACCAGAAGTTTTTGATTATTGCTATACTGAAGTTAAATTAATAACCAAACCTTTTGAAGCACATAATGTATTCCATAACAGTCTACCTATAATACCAATTGATGGAAAGATTTCCCAAAAAGGACTTCCAAATTCTATACACTCCTCAAGCATAGTAAGATCAATTAAACTTGGTGTTGATATATGTACAAAAGGTAAAGCCGATGGTTTAGTAACTAATCCAATTTCTAAAGAAGTTCTTTATAAATCAGGGTTTAATTTTCCTGGCCACACTGAGTTTTTAGGTGAACTCACGAAGGAGTTACATATGCCCTACTCACGTGGCCCTGTTATGATGCTTTCTGGTGGAGGTCTAAAAATAGCACTTATAACTGTGCACGTTCCTTTAAGGGAAGCAGCACTATTAATTACAAAAAAAGATATAATAAAAAAAGCTAGAGTTATTAATGAAGCTCTTATAAATGATTTTGGTATAAAATACCCTCGTATCGCATTGGCTGGATTAAACCCACATGCAGGGGAAAATGGACAATTAGGTCAAGAAGAAATAAATATTATTAATCCCGCTGCAAAAATCCTCAGAACAGAAGGAATAAATATTAGCGACGCATTACCCGCTGATACATTATTTCATGAAGAATCCAGAAGTATGTATGATGCTGCGATTGCTATGTATCATGATCAAGGCTTAATACCCGTAAAAACATTAGATTTTCATGGGGGAGTAAATATAACCCTTGGTTTACCTATAATTAGAACCTCTCCCGATCATGGTACGGCATTTAACATCGCAGGGAAAAATATAGCTCGGCCGGATAGCCTTATAGCAGCCATAAAAGCTGCGAGAATGATATCAGATAATAGAGCCTTGAATAATGCTTGAAAGCCTGCCCAGCCTAGAAAAAACTATAGAAATTTATAAATTAAGAGCCAATAAGTCTCTTGGTCAGCACTTTTTACTAGACATGAATATAACAGATAAAATCGCACGACTAGCTCTACCGCTGAATGAGTGTAAAACTATAGAAGTTGGTCCAGGGCCAGGAGGTCTTACAAGATCTCTTCTAAAAAATCATGCATCGCTCACTGTTATCGAAATGGATGATCGTTTTATTGACCCATTAAATGAATTAGCTAAATCATACAGTCAACTTAAAATCATTCACGGCAATGCACTAAAAGTAGACTTAGCAAAATCAACAAAAAAAAATATAAAATTAGTTTCAAATTTACCTTATAATATAGGAACTAAATTATTAATAAATTGGCTATCAGCAGAACCTCTGTTCTGGAGCAAGGCAGTTCTTATGTTTCAAAAAGAAGTAGCACAAAGGATAACAGCTAATCCAAACGATAAAGCATACGGTAGATTAGCAATACTCACTCAGAGTGTCTGCGATGCACGAATTGCATTTAATGTTCCTGCAATCGCATTTACGCCTCCACCTAAAATTGATAGTGCAGTAGTAGTTTTTGATCCCTTACCAATAGAGAAAAGATTTCCACATCTGAAAGCCTTAGGGGAAGTAACAATGGCAACCTTTAGTCAAAGAAGAAAAATGTTAAGAGGTTCACTAAAAAGTATAGCAAAAAAATATGGTACAACACCTTTAAAATGGTGCGAACTTGCTAAAATAAATCCAGAGTTAAGGCCAGAAAACTTATCAATAATAGATTTTCAAAATTTAGTTATAGCCCTGAAAGAAAAAACTAACCACCCGTAACCAGTTTTTTAACAAAACTACCCAGCCATGGCTGACGAGGTCTTTTCATACGTTCTGCGTTTACTATAGTGGTTAATTCTTCGATTGCATCAGTAATGTCTTCGTTAATAATTATATAATCATATTCTGCCCAATGACTAATTTCATTTTCTGATTTTGACATACGCCTTGCTATAACATCATCACTGTCTTGAGCTCTTGACCTTAATCGATTTTCGAGTTCTCGCATATTAGGTGGTAAGATAAATATTTTTACCAAATCATTAGCTGCTGCTTGAGTAAGTTGCTGCGCTCCTTGCCAATCTATATCAAATACAATATCAAAACCTTTTGCTAAGGCATCTTCAACAGGTGCCCGAGGGGTACCATAGAAATTATCGAAAACTTTCGCATATTCAAGAAATTCATCATTATCTATCATTTCAGAAAATTTACTTTTTGAAAGAAAAATATAATCTTTTCCATCCACTTCTCCAGGCCTAGGTTGTCTCGTTGTAGCGGAAACGGACATCAATATATTGTTACTGCTATTTAAAACTTTTTTAGTTAAAGTGGTTTTACCAGCACCAGAAGGTGATGAGAGGACAACCATTATTCCTCTTCTATTTAATTTCATTTCCTGAATTGAAGACTTTACCATTTTATATCTACTAATATTTAATAACAATTTGTTTTGACTTTCGCTTTGTACAGCTTCGTCGTCAACCCTGTATATTATATTAATTATTACAATACATGTGAAATAATTACCTATTATTTCTTACGTTGAGACCTTTGAATAGAACGTTCAATTTTTCTCCATTTATTGACATTTGCAATATGCTCTTCATTTGTTTTTGCAAAAGCATGGCCTCCAGTTCCATCAGCAACAAAAAATAAAAATTTTGTATTTCTTGGATTTAAAACGGCTCGTATCGATGCTTCTCCTGGATTGCAAATTGGTGTAGGTGGCAAGCCATCTATTTGATATGTATTCCATGGAGTTTTCTTATATATTTCAGACTTATAAAGAGTACGTCTTTCACCTTTAGAGTTATATAAGGGTTCACCTTTAGAGATTCCATAAATAATAGTTGGATCTGTCTGCAATCGCATTCCCAAACGTAACCGGTTAATAAAAACACCGGCAATAATGTCTCTTTCACTGTTATGTGCAGTTTCTTTTTCAACTATTGAAGCAAGAATTATAGCCTCCTCTTTAGAGCTTATAGGTAAGTCCTTTTGCCTTGCAGGCCATAAACTATCAATTAAGTCAATTTGAGCATTTTGCATTTTCTTCAGTAACATTGAGGCCTTCATGCCTTTTGGAATCATATATGTTTCTGGCAACAGAGTGCCCTCATCAGGAGATACTGCTAAATTTTCATCAAATAATTTATTAGTGTTAATGACTCTTACTATTTGATCAGATGTAAGGCCTTCCGCTATTGTAAAAGGATATAAAACTTCTTTACCACTAGAGAGTTCATTATATATATCTGCCATTGAATATGACTTCATCAATAAAAATTCTCCAGCTTTAAATTTAGACTCATTACCTCTTAGTTTAGTTACTAGCTTAAATATTTGAGAGCTTTTAATTATGTTTTCTTTTTCTAAATTTTGAGAAATCTCTGACAAACTACTTCCCTGATTAACTTTAAATGAAAACTCACTTTCAATAACATTCGGTTTAACCTCATATTGGTAGTTAATATATGCATAAATACCGGTTAAAAGTGCAGAAATAATAGTAAAAAAGGCAGTTAGAGCTATTAAAATAAGAAAGAATTTATTTTTTTTAGGCATATTCCAAAATGTACCTATCTTTTAGAAATATTAATATAATTACTTTTCAGTTACAGCTGAAAAAATAACACTAGCATTTGTACCGCCAAAACCGAAACTATTAGACATAACCGCTTTTCCATAGATAGGTTTAGATTTTAAAGGCACTAAATCTAAGATCGTTTCTAATGATTGATTATATAAATTTAATGTAGGGGGAGCAATCTGATCTCTTAATGCCAATATAGAAAAAATTGCTTCTACAGCGCCTGCCGCACCCAAAAGGTGCCCTGTACTTGACTTGGTTGACGACATCTTAACGTTTTTTGCATGTTTGCCTAATAAACGTTCTACAGATCTTACCTCAATTTCATCACCCATAGGTGTTGATGTGCCGTGTGCATTTACATAACAAATATCAGAAATATTTAAGTTAGAGTCTTCAAAAGCTGCTTTCATGGCTCGATAACCACCATCGCCATCCGGAGAAGGACTAGTTATATGATATGCATCTGCAGATAGACCATAACCAGAAACTTCAGCGTAAATTTTTGCACCTCTTTTTACTGCATGTTCATACTCTTCAAGCACAAGAGCTCCTGCGCCCTCACCCATCAAAAATCCATCACGTTCTTTATCGTAGGGCCTTGAAGCTTTTTGAGGAGTATCATTAAATCCAGTGGTCATTGCACGACAAGCTACAAAACAGGCAATACCAAGTCGGTTTATCGCAGCCTCAGAACCACCAGCTACCATAACATCTGCGTCACCGTTAGCTATCAATCTTGAAGCATCTCCAATAGCATGAGTTCCTGTAGCACATGCAGTTACAACAGAATGATTTGGACCTTTAAACCCGTTACGAATAGAAATTTGACCTGAAGTCAAATTTATTAACATGCCCGGTATAACAAAAGGACTCAGTCTTCTAGGTCCCCGCTCATGTAAGGTTATAGATGCGTTGTAGGTTGTTTGAAGCCCACCAATCCCTGAGCCAAACATAACTCCAGTGCGTTCTAAGTCATTAATTTGTGATTCATCTGGCTTCCATCCTGCATCAGCCAACGCTTCATCTGATGCAGCAATGGCGTAAACAATAAAGTCATCCATTCGCTTGGAGTCTCTGATACTCATGACTTTTTCTGGATCAAAAACCCCTTTCATATCAGGATGTCCACCTGCACGACCATCCACTCTAGGGATAACTGCTGCTATTTTACAAGCTAAATCGCTAACATCAAAATGAGTAATAGAAGACGCGCCAGACTGCCCATTAAGTATGTTTTTCCACGCATTTTCAATGCCGCAACCAACAGGAGTTACCAAGCCCATACCAGTTACAACAACACGCCGATTAGTTTTGGCTGTCATAAGGATATTAGTTATTAACCAATTTTTTCAGAGATAAATTTAACTGCATCACCAACTGTTTGAATATGCTCAGCAGCATCATCAGGAATTTCTATGTCAAACTCCTCTTCAAAAGCCATGACAAGCTCGACGTTATCTAAACTATCTGCACCTAGATCATCAATAAAGTGAGCATTCCCTACAACTTTATCTTCTTCAACATCAAGATGCTCTACAACCATTTTAGTAACACGTGAAAGTACGTCAGACATAATATTTCCTTTTATAAAGCTAGAATACTAGCGATTTCCTTGCGTAATTAGAGTGAAATACTTTAAAAACAAGCTTTTTTTACAAAACAAACTTAAATATTTAATAATTTTTTCCAAAAATCTATAAATAAATAAATTAAATCATAGTCATACCACCATTGATATGAAGCGTTTGTCCTGTAACATAATTTGCTTCATCAGAGGCCAAATAAAGTGCTGCATTAGCAATATCAGAGCTAGTACCCAAATCACCAGCTGGTATCTTCGACAAAATAGTACTCTTTTGAGCCTCATTTAATTCATCGGTCATTGGAGATGCAATAAAGCCTGGAGCAATGCAGTTAACGGTAATACCTCTTGAGGCAACCTCCTGCGCTAATGACTTGGAAAAACCAATCATTCCAGCCTTAGAAGCGGCATAATTAGTTTGCCCAGGATTTCCTGTTACTCCAACAATTGAAGTAATACCAATTATTCGCCCATAGCGACTTTTCATCATAGATCTCAAACATGCCTTTGATAGGCGAAAATATGATTCAAGATTTACTTTCTGAACTAAGTCCCAGTCTGCTTGTTTCATCCGCATTAAAAGGCCGTCACGCGTTATACCAGCATTAGCAATAAGTATATCAATGGCCCCGCCAAGAAGGGTATTTACCTCTCCAGGCAATTTATCAACAGCCTCTCCATCTGATAAATTACATTCAATAACATACGATCGTTCACCTAATTCCTTCGCAAGAGCATTAAGTTTTTCTATCCTTGTACCAGACAAAGCAACTAAAGCTCCTCGAGAGTGAAAAAGTCTCGCTATTTCGCTTCCCAATCCGCCGGTCGCTCCTGTAACCAGAACGCGTTTTCCATGTAAATTAAACATAATTATCCTTTAAATTTCTTACTGAAAGTGTCTAAGCTTTCTGCTGTATCTATAGAAATTCCATCAAGACCCTTTACTATACGTCTCAACATCACAGTTAATACTTTACCACAACCTGGTTCTATAAATTTTTCAATCCCATTATCATACATAAATAAAACTGACTCTCGCCATCGAACACGATCAGTTACTTGTAATATTAAATCATTCTTCAAAATTTTCGGATCAATTATTGCTTTCGCCTTAACATTACTAACGACTGGGATTAGAGGCTTCATGAATTCCACAGATGAAAGGGCATTAGACATTTCTTCTGCCGCAGGAGACATTAAACTTGAATGAAATGGGGCCGAAACATTCAACATTATTGCTTTTTTTATACCAATTAGAGCTGCTTCCGAACAAGCTTTTTCAACAGCTTTATAATCACCTGATATAACAATCTGACCCACTGCATTATCATTAGCAATTTGACAAATACCTTGACCTTGAGTTTTCGAAATTACGGTCTCTGCATCATTAATACTTGCACCAAGAAGAGCAGCCATAGCTCCTAACCCTGGAGAAACAGCAGCTTGCATTGCATTTCCCCGCGCTCTTAGTAATAAAGCAGTATCCCTTAAAGAAATTGATCCAGCTGCACATAGTGCAGTATATTCGCCCAAGGAATGACCAGCTACATATTTTGAATCTGAAACACTAAAACCACATTCCGTTTCAAGTGCTCTTATCGCTGCGATACCGCAAGCCATCAAAGCGGGTTGAGCATTAGCTGTTAAAGTTAAATCATTGATTTCACCATGCCACATCAATTTAGATAAGTTTTGAGATAACGCATCATCGACTTCCTCAAACACCTCTCTACAAGCAGAAAAATTCGCAGCAAGACTTTCTCCCATACCAATTTTTTGGCTTCCTTGACCAGGAAAAGTTAAAGCAAAAGTCATAAATCCTCTTAAATAAAATATGCTCAAATTTCTTGAGCAATTAGATAAAAATATACTATAAAATTAATAACAAAAAATTACTAGATATCAGTTTTTTTTTGAATATATACTATAATAATCGCACCAGCCCAATAACCACCTATATGAGCCGGCCAAGCTATATTTAGATATAAAAAATTATCAATTAAACCTATAACACAATTCAACACAGTCCAAGCCAATCCGTACTCATACACCTTTTTTTTACCACCAAGAAACAATGCACCAGAAGAAAATAATGCAGCTGCTCCAGCCGAAGCACCTATAGCACCGGTGGAATAATAATAAGAATCATTAAAATACCACCATATCCATTGAGAAATCCCTCCAGAAATCACACCGGATAGAAAGATTATCCAGAAAAATACCGATACACTTAAAACATTATAATTATGTTTTAAAATCAGACTATTTCTTTGTGAAATGGCAGTGCCAAAAACTATAATAAATCCAGAATTTATCGCTAAATGTCCCCAATTAGCGTGTAAGAAACCGTGAAAAAATAAACGAAAAATATGAGATTTTACTTCCATATCGGTTTGATATAAAGGTTTAAGAACACCATGATCCATTGGTATACTGGTTAACAGAGTTGAGATATGTATCAGTATAAATAATCCCACCAAAAATAGTGGTGTTTTTTCAAAAACGTTAAAGAATGGTTCAGAGTCCTTCATTTGTTTTCCATTTAAATATAACTAATTGGATTAATTAATAATATTATATTTCACATAAATTTTGATTGAATCTTTTAGCATTAGCTACGTAAACTTCAGAATTCATTCGTAACATTTGAAAATGTTGTTCAGTAAGTGTTTTAATAATTCTTCCCGGCGAACCTATAACCAATGAGCCATCAGGAATTTTTTTTCCTTCAGTTATTAATGTATGTGCTCCAATGATACAGTTTTTTCCAATCTCAGCTCTATTAAGTACCGTTGCACCAATTCCAATTAATGAATTGTCACCAATTTTACAGCCATGAAGCATAACTCTATGGCCCACAATAACTCCTTTTCCTACTAATAAAGGAATTCCTGGATCAGTATGCAATACAGAATTATCCTGGATATTAGCTCTAGCTCCAACTTCTATTAGATCATTATCGCCTCTAAGAACCGCACCAAACCAAACAGAGCTGTGCTCGGCCATTTTAACATTTCCTATAATTTGTGCACTTGGTGCTATAAAGGTATTATTTGCAATCTTTGGCTCAACACCATCTAATGAATATATGGCCAAGGTTACAGCTCGTCTAAATCTTGTTGAAGTATTGAAATATTCAAATCATATGAAATATCATTTTTATCTTCATCATCAATATAAAGTATTCCCAGGATTTCATCATCTAAATAAACCTCAACACTATCAGTGACTTTCCGAGACTTTATTAAAACAGATTCAGTTGAAAATCTTTTAGATAAGTATTCTTTGATTTTATTTATTTGTTCGGGACTCATTACTTGCTCCATTTTTTAGTTTCTATACTTCATAATTAATATTTTGCACCATAGTGTTTGAAGGTTTTTGAGATGTTATGCCATTCAATATTTTAGCAGGAACACCAGCTAAAGTGCAGTTTTCGGGACAAGAATCCAGCACAACTGAACCTGCAGCTATTTTTGTTCCCTGACCTATTTTAATATTACCTAATACAGATGCATTTGCACCAATTAAAACATAATCTCCTACTTTAGGATGCCTATCTCCCAAATTTTTACCTGTGCCGCCAAGAGTAACACCTTGTAAAATCGAACAATTATTTCCTATAATAGCAGTCTCACCCACAACAAAACCAGTTGCATGATCAAGCATTATACCACTACCTATTTGTGCAGCAGGGTTTATATCTACAGAAAAAATCTCAGAAATACGAGACTGTAAGTGATAGGCGAGCAATTTTCTTCCGCTTCTAAAAAGTGCATTCGAAAATCGATAGGCCTGTATAGCTATATAGCCCTTGAAGTGAATAAACGCATGGATATACGATATACAAGCAGGATCTCTTTCTCTAACAGCAACTAAATCTTGAATAGCGCTTTCAATTATTTTTCGGTCAAATAGTAACGCGTCCGAAAATACTTTACGTAGATTTAGAGCAGATAAATATGGTGCACCTAACTTTTCTGATAAAAGGTTAACTAACGCAATATCAAATGTATTTTGATCAAGTATAGTTGAGTGAATAAATGATGACAGCGCAGGCTCATCAACCACACATTTCAATGCATCTGTTTTCATCGTTTGCCAAACATCATTAAGAACTAAACGATCTGAAGTAGAATATAATTTGACCAAAACAACCTCTTATAATTTAAAAATTATCAAATTTTAAATATAATCTTTATCATGAACTTTCATGTCGTTCCAATATCTCTTTAGATCCTGCTTTACCTCAGGAGCTAGTATATACAATCCTAGCAAATTAGGGATTGCCATAACAAATATTAATGCATCAGCAAAATCTAAAACGGCACTTAGTTGTATTGATGAACCTATAATTATGAAGGTACAAAAAATGAAATGAAAGGTAATTTCTTTGACTTTCCCTTCTCCGAATATATAAGTCCAGCCTTTAGTGCCATAGTAAGCCCAAGCCAGCATTGTTGAAAAAGCAAATAAGAATGCGGCTATTGCCAATGGAATTGGAGACCATGATATTCTTGATTCAAAAGCAGAAGAGGTTAATTCAATACCGCTTAATCCACCATTCAAAATTGTCTGACTGTCAAAACAGGTAATAATCACTAAACCTGTTAGAGTACAAATTACTACAGTATCAATAAAAGGCTCTAATAATGCTACAAAACCCTCTGTTATAGGAGATTGTGTTTTGACAGCAGAGTGTGCAATGGCAGCTGATCCTAAACCAGCTTCATTAGAAAAAACAGCTCTCTGAAATCCTATAATCAGAGCACCAAGAAATCCACCCGCCACACCTTGTGTGGAAAAAGCTCCTTCAAAAATTGCGGCTACAGCACTCGGTAACAAAGACCAATTTATAAAAAGAACCGTAATTGAACCTAAGATATACAAAACAACCATGAATGGAACTAGCTTTTCCGTAACCTTAGCTATTGATTTTATTCCGCCTATTATAATTGCACCAACCATTACAGACATCACAAGACCAACAACCCATCCATAATCTAAAAGTGGACTTTCTGTTTGACCACCAGTTACTTCAACAAGCTGAACATAAGCTTGATTGGACTGGAACATATTCCCAATACCCAGGCAGCCAATCACAATGCTAATAGCAAAAAAAGTACCTAAAAACTTTCCAAATTTAGGATATCCTTTTTTGGCTAATCCATCACGCAAGTAATACATCGGACCACCAGAAACACTACCATCTGGGTTAACAACACGATATTTTACACCTAGTGTACATTCAACAAATTTAGTGGTCATCCCAAGAATACCAGCTATGATAACCCAAAATATGGCCCCTGGGCCGCCTATTGATACTGTTACAGCCACAGCCCCAATATTGCCAATACCAACAGTTCCGGAAACCGCTGCTGTAAGAGCTTGAAAATGGGTGATTTCTCCAGGGTGACTGTTATCAGAAAACTTTCCTCTAATAATGTCTATTGCATGCTTGAAACCTCTAACATTTATAAATCCTAGATAAAGAGTAAAAAAACTAGCTGCCAAGATAAGCCATAAAACAATAATTGGTAAATCTGTACCTAAAAATGAAACTGTAAAAAATATTAAATCAGATAAAAAATCAGTAATTGGCTGAACTAGGTTATTTATTTGAACGTCAAGGCTTTTAAACGAAAAGTAATTTTGCATTGATTAATGTACTCCAATATTTCTAGCCACGTCCACGGTACGGGTTAACACCTTGATCTGGTATCCAAACGCCATTGGGTACCTCACCATAACTATAAAAAACATCAATTGGTATTCCCCCCCTGGGATACCAATAACCACCAATGCGCAACCATTTTGGATTTATTTCTTTAACTAATCTTTGAGCAATACCAGTGGTACAGGCCTCATGAAAGTCACCATGATTTCTGTATGAGCCTAGGTATAATTTGAATGCTTTACTTTCAACTATCCACTCATCAGGGCAATAATCAACTACTATATGCGCAAAATCAGGCTGCCCAGTCACTGGGCAAATACTAGTAAATTCTGGTGCTACTAACCTGACCATATAGTCTTCAGAACATGGGTTTTTTACTCTCTCGAGTACAGCCTCCTGAGGAGACTTTGGTAGACCTTGTAATTGCCCCAGCTGATCCAAGTTTTTATATCTATTTTCATCCATAAAGCTGATTAAACTTTAATATTCGATAGAGCAAGCTTTTAGAGGTGCTGTAAATTATATTAGTCTAAAAATTATCTTTTTAAATAACAGTAGTTATTTTTCTTGATTTTCCTGTTAATGAGATGAAAGTTAAAAGTACTTATCTGAAAATTTATAATTATTTAATTTAGAATGGATATAATATGAAAACACGAGCCGCAGTTGCCTTTGAGGCTGGTAAGCCTTTAGAGGTTGTTAATGTTGATTTAGATGCCCCGTTAGCCGGCGAAGTACTTGTTGAAATAAAGGCTACAGGCATATGTCATACTGATGCTTTTACATTATCAGGTGACGACCCCGAAGGCATATTTCCAGCCATTTTGGGACATGAAGGGGCTGGAATTGTTAGAGAAATTGGTCCTGGTGTCAATTCACTAAAACCTGGTGATCATGTAATACCACTTTATACTGCAGAGTGTCGAAACTGTGATTTTTGCTTGAATCCAAAGACTAACCTTTGTCAGTCGATTAGAACCACTCAGGGAAAAGGCTTAATGCCAAATGGAACATCTCGTTTCTCATACAAAGGTCAGAAAATACATCATTATATGGGATGCTCAACATTCTCAAACTTTACTATACTGCCTGAGATTTCATTAGCAAAAATTCGAAAGGATGCACCTTTTGACATGGCTTGTTATATAGGGTGTGGAGTAACTACTGGTGTTGGGGCAGTCATTTATTCCGCTAAAGCAGAGGCTAATTGTAGCGCTGTTGTATTTGGCTTAGGAGGAATTGGCTTAAATGTTATTCAAGGCCTAAAAATGATCGGAGCAAGGCAGATAGTAGGAGTAGATATAAATCCTAAAAGAGAAAAAATCGCGCGTAAATTTGGTATGACTCATTTTGTAAACCCAGTGCAATTAAAAAATGATCTGCTAGGACATATAATTGATATTACAGGAGGAGGTGCTGACTATACTTTTGAATGCATTGGCAATGTCGACATTATGAGAGTGGCACTTGAGTCATGCCACAAAGGGTGGGGAGAAAGTTATATTATTGGAGTGGCTGGTTCAGGAAAAGAAATATCCACAAGACCATTTCAATTAGTAACAGGTCGTAGCTGGAAAGGGGTTGCTTTTGGTGGCGCAAGAGGGAGAACAGACGTCCCTTCAATTGTAGATATGTATATGGAAGGAAAAATTCAAATAGACCCACTCATAACTCATAAAATGCCATTAGATAAAATTAATGAGGCATTTGAATTAATGCATGCAGGAAAAAGCATAAGAAGTGTTATTGAATTTTAATGCTTAAATATTCTACAAGAACTTCTTATTTATTTTGGGGTAATTAAGTGCAAACAATATTAAGCATTGCAATTATATTAACTCTTCTCACTTCAGCTTTAATAATAATTAAATTTGGAAATCACAGATTAACTGGTCCCAATCCTGTATCAATTGTTACATTTATAGCTATTTTATTTACATCTGGCCTAGATGTTGGCTTGATTATGTTTCCGTTAACAGAATTTGCAACATATAATGAAAATATTGAATACCAATTCACCAATCCTCTTGCTATTGAGTTTGGGTTTTGGGGCTTTTTAGTTTGGGGCTTTTATTTTTTAACAACATTTTACTTTTGTGCACTTGAACCAAAACTAAAACTTTTTGAGATACCTTTTATTAAATTTATAAATACACTTATCATAGTTTCAACATGCGCTTTCACGGGTTATTTATTTTTTTCTTACTTGCCCGACTATATTTATGAAATCTCTGAATTAACTCGATATATTATATTGAGTATAGTTATATTTTTAGCTGTACTTTCAAGCTCAAAAATACATTATATAAAGTGGTTAAGTCTATCTTCTACAATACTATTTATAATTCTTTTGTCATCTTTTTGGCTGAACACAAACATTGATGCAAAAGAGGCTTTTAAGACAACTAGTCTTTTGGCAGGGTATTTTAAAAATCTGCACATGTTCATAACTCCTATAACTGATTATCACGCTTTTTATCTTTTTTGGTGGTTCTCGTGGAGCATTATGATAGGACAATTCGTTTCCAGATTTGTTAATGGCATGAAGACATGGCATTTATTAGTTGCCTTATTGATACTACCCTCTGTTCCAATAGCAATTTGGTTTTCTATTTTATATTATTATCACATAAACGCTATCAATATTTCCTATATAACTAACCTATCAATGGTAATGGTTGGAATAATATTTGTTATTAATTCTTTAGACTCTCTAATTCGGTTATATACTGAAAATTACAACCTAACACTCAAAAGGCTAGGAGCTAAAAAATACATATTAACTAATTTTGGTATTCTTTATGGACTTGTGTTGATATACCAAATGACACCTTTTAAAATAGAATGGGTAGGACTTGCCGTTATAGGACTTTACTCATTAATTTACCCACTTATTCTCTTGAAAAGAAAAAGTCTAAAATGATTATATATGATTATATCATCATAGGTGCGGGGTCCGCAGGGTGCGTCCTAGCCAACCGGCTTACAGAAAGTGGAAAAAACAAAGTCTTACTTATTGAAGCAGGTGGTAGTGACAAACACATTCTTATCCAAATGCCAACTGCTTTATCTTATCCAATGAGTATGAAACGCTATAACTGGGGATACTCAAGTGAATGCGAGAAATACATTAACCACAGACGTATAAATTGCCCTAGAGGAAAAGGGTTGGGCGGATCATCATCTATAAACGGAATGGTTTATGTCCGTGGACACCCAAATGATTTCAATAGATGGGAGACATTAGGAGCTAAAGGCTGGAATTACTCTTGCTGTATTCCATACTTTATACGTGCTGAAAATTGGCAGGGTGAAAAAAGTGATTATAGAGGATCAGGAGGCCCATTAAACGTAAATTGTGGTAATGAAATGCAAAAAAATCCACTTTATGAAGCCTTTATACAAGCGGGTGTAGAAGCCGGGTATCCTAAAACAAAAGATTACAATGGTTACAAGCAAGAAGGTTTTGGGCCAATGCAGATGACAGTCATTAAAGGAGTAAGAGCCTCATCCTCTAAATGCTATTTATGGCCAATTAAACAACGACCAAATCTAACAATTTTAATGAATAGTTTAGTTGATAAAATCATTTTCAAAAATAAAGATGCAGTTAAAGTTTCTGTTATACATAAAGGTGAAAACCATTTATACGAAGCTAATAAAGAGATTATTTTATCGGCTGGGGCAATCGGTTCTCCTGCAATTCTGCAACGTTCTGGAGTTGGAAATTCAATAGAATTAAAAAAAATTGGTATCCCAGAAGTTCATGAGCTAAAGGGTGTCGGTGAAAACCTAATGGATCATTTAGAGATTTATTTTCAATTCAAATGTAAAAAAGAAATTACTTTAAACTCAAAACTTAATTTTTTTAATAAAATACTAATAGGGGTGAGGTGGCTTTTATTTAAAACAGGCTTAGGAGCAACCAACCACTTTGAGAGCTGTGGTTTTATAAGGTCTGATAAAAATATAAAATATCCAGACATACAGTATCATTTTTTGCCTGCAGCAATACGATACGATGGTACTGCAGCTGTAAAGGGACATGGTTTTCAAGTACATGTTGGTCCAAACAAACCTTTAAGTAGAGGAACAGTTAAAATAACCTCAAAGAATCCAAATGCACCGCCAAGTATTTTATTTAACTATTTAAAACATCCTGAGGATATTAAAATTTGGCGAAAATGTATACGTCTTACTAGGGAGATAATATCCCAACCAGCCCTAGATCATTATCGCGATGAAGAAATTCAACCAGGAATAAGTATTACTTCAGATGAAGACATAGATGAATGGGTGATTAACAATGTCGAAAGTGCGTATCACCCCTGTGGAACATGTAAAATGGGGGATAAAGATGATAAAATGGCTGTAGTTGACACTGATTGCCGCCTGATAGGCCTTAAAGGTATTAGAGTTGTAGACTCATCTATATTTCCTGAAATTACAAATGGAAACTTAAATGCTCCGACAATTATGGCCGCAGAGAAGATAGCAGATAAAATTCTTGGACAATCAATAAAACCCATTAGTCTTGATACTTGGGTGGACTCAAGGTGGAAGACTAAGCAGAGAATTAGAAAAGCTATTCGCCAATAATAAATAAATAAAAATATAATTATTCGAGGTAATTACAATGAAAGCTATATTCGAAAAAAAAATGTTTGGTGGTATACAAAAGGTCTATGAACACTATTCAGATATTTGTAAGTGCTCGATGAAATTAGCAGTTTATATTCCAAAAAGCACTAAAAATTTATCATCACTGTTCTGGCTTTCAGGTCTTACCTGCAGTGAAGAAAATTTTATTACAAAATCTGGGGCTCAGCGCATGGCTAATGAATTAGGCATCATAATTATTGCACCTGATACATCACCTAGGGGAGAAAATATACCCGACTTAAAAGATCAATATGATTTTGGTAAAGGGGCAGGTTTTTATCTCGATGCGACAAAAATTCCATGGAAAAAGAATTATAAAATGGAATCATATGTTACCACGGAACTAATAAGTTTTCTCGAAATAAACATACCGCAATTTAACAAATCTAAAGTTGGAATTTCAGGTCATTCCATGGGTGGGCATGGAGCATTAACATTACACCTCAAAAATCCTAATTTATTTAGGACTTGCTCTGCATTTTCACCAATGGTTAACCCCTCACAGGTACCTTGGGGTCAAAAAGCCTTTAAAGGTTATTTATCCAGCGAAGAAGAATGGAGCAACTACGACGCAACAATGTTAGTTGAGAAGTCTCCATCAAAAGCAAATATACTTATAGACCAAGGTTTATCTGACGAATTCTTAGGCAGTCAGCTCAAGCCCCTTATATTTAAAAATGCATGTGAAAAATCAAATCAAAAGTTAACCCTTCGAATGCAAGAAGGGTATGATCATAGTTATTACTTTATTGCTTCATTTATAGACGAACACTTAAGTTGGCACCATAACGAAATATAGATATAGCATTCAGATAAGTATATATAATTTTAAAAAAGAGTGGATAAGGCCTTTCCGTCATAATCTTTCAGCTCATCCGTTCGACCTTCTTTTATTTTTTTAACCCATTCAGGATCTTGTAAAAGAGCTCTGCCCACAGCAATTAAATCAAACTCTTTTCTATCCATCATTTCATAAAGTTTGTCTAAAGGGGCCGCTTTAGAACTCTGCCCTGCAAACGCTCCAAAAAAATCACCATTTAGTCCCACAGAACCAACAGATATTGTAGGTAAGCCTGTTAATTTTTTTGCCCAACCAGCTAGATTTAAATTTGAATTTTCAAATTCAGGTTCCCAAAATCTTCGTTGGGAACAATGAAGCATATCAACTCCTGCATCTACAAAAACCTTTAAAAATGACTCCATTTCTTGTGGAGTTTCAACTAATCGAGCTGTATATTCTTGTTGTTTCCATTGCGACCATCGCAAAATTATCGGCATATCACAACCTATTTCCTTGCGACATTCCCTGATTACATCAGCAGCAAATTTTGCACGTTCAATAAAGCCACCACCATACTTTCCTTCGCGTTTATTCATAACACCCCAGAAAAACTGATCTATCAAATATCCGTGAGCACCATGAATTTCGATAGCATCAAATCCTAATTTTTTTGCATCTCGAGCAGATCTTGCATAAGAGGAGACCATGTCGGCTACTTCCTCATCTGAGGGTGCAGGCATTATAGATTTTCCAGAATGAGTTATCCCTGAAGGACCATCAGTTTGGGCTTCTGGGTTATGTCCAGTACCTGGTTTACGTATCATACCAACATGCCAAAGCTGCGGAGCGATTTTACCTCCAGCTTGATGAGTGCTAGTTACTACATTATTCCACCCATTAAGTGCAGTTTTTCCATGAAACATAGGGTAATTATTATTATCAGATGAACCTGGTCGATCTGTAACCGTGCCCTCTGTAATTATTAATCCTACATTAGCGGCAGCACGACGAGCATAATACTTAGCAACATCATCACCAGGAACACCATTAGGAGAAAAAGTTCTCGTCATAGGTGCCATTACAAATCTATTTTCTAATGTTAAATTTTTGCAAGTGAATTTTTCAAAGAGCAAAGAAGACATCAATAATCCTTTAATGAATAATTTATAATAGTATTAAATAATACAAAGAAAGTTTTTAATAGAGGTATTATCTATAATCTCAACAACTAAAATGCTTTACGAAAAGCCCTGATAAAACTTTCTAAATCATCGTTATGAAGAAAATTTATTCCTGCTGCAGCTGGCCGTCCACCACCACTTACAAACTGAATTGCAAGCTCATCAGAACCGACTCCTAATGAAATAGGCGCACGGATAGAAACCATATAACCATTATCTTTATGGGTCAAAATTGCATGAGCCATACTAGGGTATTTTTGCGACAATACATTTCCAAACACCCCTGATATTCGACGAGATCCTGCACTATTTTCTAAAATTAAAATTTTTCCTAATTTGGTCAAATCTAGGGTTTTCGATTTTTCAGCAAGTAACATGTCTTGATTATATTGCTCTTCAAGTGAGTCTATTATTGCTCCATTATCTTTCAAAAAGAGCATTGGGTCCTCATAATTCAATAATATAGAGTACAACTCAGATGGCTCATAGAGTAAGTCGCTTAGTGAAGACCCATAAGAATTATAATTTATAAGCCTGCCCAATCTTTGTAAACTTTCCAAAGGCAAATCATACCCTACAGACTTTCGCCACGCTAATTTCGGAAAATTATCTCCAAATGCTGCAGTTACTGCCCATGCTCTATAGGCGCCATCAAGGTATGCATCGACTAGCATTGCTGTACACATTTCAGGGGATGTATTAATTATTGCCTCTAAGTTATCATATGCTGGAATTTCTCCCGAATTATGGTGATCTATATACAGTACCCTGGCGCCATTCTCTAATATTCGAACTAAATCTTTTTTATTTGAACGCATTGAAATATCCAATACCACTACATTATCGTTCGCCCCTGCATCAACTCGAGATAGTAGGTTTATATCTCGCTTGTAACCTGTAATTAGGGTCGAGGGTGTGGGGGAAGCAAGTCTCAACTGAAGCAAAGATAATATTCCGTCCGCATCCCCATTAAATACATCAAAATTAGCCATTACAAATTATAACCTGAAAGATACCCATTGTCTTTTAAATAACTCAGAATAATTTCTGAGGCTTGGTTAGCTGAAACTTTAGTGGTATCAATTTCAATTTCTGGGTTTTCTGGATTTTCATATTCACTATCTATACCTGTAAAATTTTTAATCTCACCTGCACGGGCTTTAGCATATAGCCCCTTAACGTCGCGTGATTCAGCTACATCTAAGGGTGTGTTTATAAAAATTTCAATAAAAAACTTATCTCCTAATAGGTTTCTAGCCATTTTTCGTTCTGCTTTATAAGGTGATATAAATGATGCTATTGTTATTAAACCGGCATCAACCATTAATGATGCAACTTCGCTTACTCTTCGAATATTTTCAACTCGGTCTACCTTAGTAAACCCTAAATCTCGATTAAGACCATGCCTTAAATTATCACCATCAAGAATATATGTATGTCGGTTTAAATCAAGCAATCGTTTTTCTAGTAAATTTGCAATAGTGGATTTTCCTGAACCAGAAAGACCTGTAAACCAAAGTAAGGCTGGATTCTGATTTTTTTGTTTAGCCCTAATTAATTTATTCACTTCTAATTCCTGCCAAACAACATTACTGGCTCTTCGAAGTGCAAAGTCCAACATGCCAACCCCTACGGTTTCATTGGTTTGACGATCAATAATTATTAAGCTGCCTGTTTTACGATTATCCGAATAAGCATCGAAGGCAATCGGCGCTGACAAAACCAATGTTGCAACTCCTATTTCATTTAATGCCAATGTTTTAGCGGCTACTTCTGAAAAATCATTGATATCGATTTTATATTTTAAATTAGATACACTAGCTAGGACCGTATTATTAGCTGTCTTGAGTAAGTATTGTCGCCCGGGAAACAACTCTTTTTCATTCATCCACAAAATATGGGCCTGGAATTGATCAGCCTGTGCTATTGGACTATTACCTGAAGAAATAATATCTCCACGTGAGATATCAATCTGATCTTTCAGTGTCAAAGTGATCGCCATACCCTCTCGCGCGGTCTTCAGATTGCCAGCATGAGTAACAATTTCTTTTACATTTGAGCGCTTCCCAGAAGAACTCACAATAATACTATCTCCTAAATTAATAACACCGGAAGCAATGGTGCCTGAAAAACCTCTAAAATCTAGATTTGGCCTATTTACCCATTGCACAGGAAAGCGAAAAGGTAATTCAAGAGTATTCTTTTCAACGTCAACATGCTCAAGAAAATGAAGCAGGCTAGGCCCTTTATACCATCGTGATCGGTCCGAAAGGGTTATTACATTATCACCTTCAAGGGCAGAGATAGGAATAAAAGTAATATCGGAAAACCCAAGATTTTTAGCAAATTTTCGAAAATTAACTTCAATAGCATTGAAAATACTTTGATCAAAGTCGATTAAATCCATTTTATTGATCGCCACTACAACTTGCTTCACTCCAAGCAATGAAACAATATAAGCATGTCGACGGGACTGTTCCTGCACGCCATAACGGGCGTCAATCAATAGAACTGCCACGTCAGAGGTTGATGCTCCCGTTGCCATGTTACGCGTATACTGAACATGGCCCGGAGTATCAGCCACAATAAACTTTCGCTTATTAGTTGAAAAGAACTGATAAGCCACATCAATAGTAATACCTTGCTCTCGTTCAGCAGCTAGGCCGTCTACTAGAAGTGCCAAATCGACTGCATCACCCTGAGTTCCTGACTTTTTACTTTCTTTCTTGATACTTACCAGTTGGTCCTCATAAATCAGTTTTGAGTCATATAGTAGCCGACCAATCAATGTGGACTTACCATCATCAACCGATCCGCATGTTATAAAGCGAAGAAAACTCTTATTCTCCTGAGCATTCAAATAAGCGGAAATATCGGTCTCTATCAAATCATCACGGTATGACATTAGAAATAACCTTCCTCTTTTTTCTGCTCCATTGAAGCATCAGAGTCTAAATCGATAATCCGGCCCTGCCGCTCAGATGTAGTTGTTAAAAGCATTTCTTGAATAACATCGAGAAGCGTATCAGCTTTGCTTTCAACGGCACCCGTAAGAGGATAGCAACCGAGCGTTCTGAAACGCACCATTTTTTCCTTTATTATATCATCGGGCCCTATTGGCATGCGATCGTCATCTACCAAGATTAAGACCCCATCCTTTTCGACTACAGGTCGCTTTTTAGACAAATATAAATCAGGAATTTCAATATTTTCCCTGTAGATATATTGCCAAATATCTAATTCAGTCCAATTAGATAAAGGGAAAGCACGAATACTTTCACCCTTGTTCACACGAGTATTGTATATATCCCAAAGCTCAGGGCGTTGGTTTTTAGCATCCCAGCGATGCTGGGCTGATCGGAATGATAGAATTCGCTCCTTTGCTCGTGATTTTTCTTCATCGCGCCTTGCTCCGCCAAAAGCTGCATCAAAATGATATTTATTTAGCGCTTGTTTTAGGGCTTGAGTTTTCATAATATCAGTATGTATAGCTGAACCATGGGTAAATGGTCCGATATTTTTAGCCAATCCATCAGGATTAATGTGAACGATAAGCTCCATCCCAACCTCCTTAGCGCGGCGGTCTCGAAATTTAATCATTTCCTTGAACTTCCAGGTCGTATCCACATGCATTAATGGAAAAGGCGGGCGTGATGGATAAAAGGCTTTTACTGCTAAATGAAGCATAACAGAACTGTCTTTACCAACAGAGTATAGCATCACTGGATTTTCACATTGAGCCACAACCTCACGCATTATATGAATAGCTTCAGCCTC
>ERZ807291.135-NODE-135-length-110151-cov-50.405183_pt1 | contig 110151 bp, 103 predicted proteins | sample MGYA00521257_ERZ807291 | MGnify/ENA primary metagenome ERZ807291 (study PRJEB31413, sample SAMN03169783) | marine metagenome | biome: Marine; feature: Water; material: Subsurface seawater | place: North Sea | collected 2011-04-28 | depth 1 m m ... | reverse complement strand
CTTGCCCTGTCTTACAAGTTAAGACTGGGGACAAAGATGGTTACTCTGCTATTCAGATTGGCTTCAACCCAAATGGGAAATCGCCCAACAAGGCGAATTCTTGTAAGAAAGGTCACGCTAAGAAAGCAAATGTAAGTGCGCAGCAAATTTCTCAAGAAATTCGCTTATCTGATGATCACGATTTCAAGCAAGGAAATGTCATTACTGTCGAGGACTTCAAAGAAATTAAGATGGTGGATGTAGTTTCGAAAACTAAGGGTAAAGGCTTTCAGGGAGTTGTAAAGCGCTGGAATTTTGCAGGTGGTCCTGCTTCTCATGGTTCTATGTTCCATCGACGAGGTGGTTCTTACGGTCTCTGTCAGTGGCCAGGTCGCATCTTCAAGAATAAGAAAATGCCAGGTCATATGGGTGATGTCAGTCGTACTACTCAGAATTTACAAGTTGTTAAGGTGCTACCGGAGAAAAATTTAGTTTTGATTAAGGGAAGCGTACCTGGGCACAAGGGTTCAATTTTAACTCTTCGCGTGGCAAAGAAGTCCAGAAAGTAAACTATTATTTGTAATGAAATTTAAATTATTCAAAGCGGATGGCTCTCCTAGTGGGGATGTTGATATCAAAAGTTTCCCTACTCTCGAAGAAGGAAAAGGCGTCGACGCCTTAAGGCAGGCAATAATTGCAGTACATGCAAACAACCGCCAAGGAAACGCATCGACCAAAGTGCGTTCAGAAGTTAATGGCTCGGGCAAGAAAATTTACCGCCAAAAAGGTTTAGGTGTTGGACGTGCAGGAGATAAAAATGCGATTCAACGTCGCGGAGGCGGCGTGGCATTTGGACCAAGACCAAGATCTTACAATCAAAAGTTGAACAAGAAAATTAAACGTCTTGCTATGGAGCGGGCTTTAATAGATCAGGCTAATTCCGAGAATATTTATTTAATTGAAGATTGGTCAGTTGCAGAACCTAAAACCAAACTTTTTAAAAGCTTAATTGGAACTATCGCACCAAATTCTAAAAAAGTGCTAGCAATTGGTGATTCATTCGAGGACAAGTTTGCCCTAGCCGCCAGGAATTTGTCAACTGCACGATTAGGACGTGCACAAGATTTAAGTCCCCTTGATATTGTGCAAACTGATCAAATAGTTATGAGCCTTAAAGGGCTGGATGTATTATTAGCTAAATTCGGTAAGGAGGAGACTAAATAATGAAAGAGTCAGTAACTATATTAAAAGAAGCATTGCTTACCGAAAAGGCAACTATGCTCTCGGCCAATCTTAACAAATATGTGTTTTCCGTGTCTAGTTTTGCTAGTAAGTCCAATGTCAAAGATGCAGTAGAAAAGACATTTAGTGTAAAAGTTTTAAAAGTAAATTCTTTAGTTGTTAAACCCAAAGCTAAAAGAGATCGTGCTCGACGTAACAAGCTTGGTTTTAAGAGTGGTATGAAGAAAGCAATTGTAACCTTAAAGTCGGGCGACAGCATCGACCTAGCATAGGAGAATAATACCATGCCAATTCTACAACAAAAACCAGTCACGCCTTCCGGTAGATTTTTTCTTAAAAACAAAGTAGATCTCGATACTAAGAGGCCGGAACGTTCTTTAACAAAAGGTGTTCACCGCAAGAAAGGTCGAAATGCTTACGGTCGAATCACTTCGAGACGACGTGGTGGTGGACACAAAAGGCTTTACCGTCAAATTGACTTTAGAAGGCAACGATTGAACGATGAGGCAAAAGTCATTGCCTTAGAGTATGATCCTAATCGTACTGCCCACTTAGCTTTGCTTGAATATGCAGACGGCGAAAAAACCTATATCTTAGCTCCTTCCACTGTTGTTGTTGGTGATGTTTTGGTAAGCTCAAATGAGAAGGTCGATTTTAAACCCGGCAATGCATTACCATTAAATTTGATTCCCTTAGGTACTAGAGTCCATTGTGTTGAAATGTTGCCAGGAGCTGGAGCTAAATTGGCAAGATCAGCTGGCTGTGAGGTTCGCTTAATTTCTGTTGATGGCAACCACGCCTCCTTGAAGATGCCTAGTGGTGAGATTCGTCTTGTTAAAGAGGTGTGTAGGGCGACCATTGGATCGGTTGGCAATTCAAGTCACCAAAAGGCGACTATTGGAAAAGCGGGTCGTAATCGCTGGAAAGGTCGTCGCCCCCGAGTGCGTGGTGTTGCCATGAATCCTGTCGACCACCCCATGGGTGGTGGTGAAGGGAGAACATCAGGAGGTGGTCACCCGAGTTCACCTTGGGGTCAGTTATCTAAAGGCTTTCCGACAAGAAAAAAATCCAAACTCTCGAATTCACAAATTCTTGTTCGCCGAAATGGCAGAAGAGTTAAGTAATATTTTATACATAGAAATTTTGTTATGACACGTTCAATTAAAAAAGGATTCTTTGTAGAGCCAGGCTTGATGAAGAAAGTTATTACTGCACAAAATGCTGGTGACCGTAAACCCATAAAGACTTGGTCTAGAAGATCGACAATCACTCCAGATTTTGTCGGACTCAATTTTACAGTTCACAATGGTAAAAGCTTTTTACCAGTTTATGTTACTGAAAATATGGTAGGCCATAAATTAGGTGAGTTTTCTGCTACTCGTACATTTAAAACTCACAATCCCCACACTCAGAAGTAAATCATGGAAGTAAAATCATATTCTAAATACATGAGAATTTCTCCCAAAAAAGCGCGAGAAGTGGCACGTATTTTACCAGGAAAAAAAGCTACAGAGGCAGTTTCTTTGCTTAAGTATATTCCTCGAAAAGCAGCTCGTATGCTCGACAAAACTTTAAAATCCGCAATGGCAAATGCTGAAAATAATTCTAATTTGAATGCTGACGATTTAATTATCAGCAAAGCAATTGTTGAAGAAGGTCCTGCACTCAAAAGGTTTAGACCTTGTGCTCGTGGTTCATCACATCCTTACAAAAAGAGAATGAGTCATCTCTACATTGTTTTAACAGACGAAGCTTAATTATTATGGGACAAAAAGTAAATCCAATAGGTTTTCGTTTAGGAGTCAGGCGCAATTGGAGTGCTCGATGGTATGCGAACAAACATGATTATTCAAAGTTTCTAGAGGAAGATAATTTAATTCGTGGGTTTCTCAAAAAGAAACTTCGTTTTGCTTCAGTTCCTAGAGTAGTTATCGAACGAGCTTCTACACGCACTAGAGTTACAATTTGGACTGCCCGCCCAGGTATCGTAATAGGACGGAAAGGCCAGGAGTTAGATACATTACGAGACTCCTTAAATCGTACAATCAGCAAGGATATCCGTCTAGAGATACAGGAAATAAAAAAACCTGATCTCGTTGCTTCACTCGTTGCTGAAAACGTTGCATTACAACTAGAGCGTAGGATTGCATTCCGTCGTGCTATGAAAAAAGCCGTTCAGACTACCATGTCAATGGGTGCTGAAGGCATCCGAATTCAGTGTGCTGGTCGACTTGGTGGTGCAGACATTGCAAGAACCGAACAGACACGCGAGGGAAGAGTTCCACTTCACACGCTTCGTGAAAATATTGATTACGGTCTTGTTGAAGCTAATACTGTCTACGGAATAATTGGGATCAAGTGTTGGATCTGCCTTAAGGACGAAGACAAAATTTTCTAATATTGTAAGTTATGCCAAAATTACTTCCATCCCGTACTAAGTATAGAAAAGTTTTCAAGGGTCGTGTCCGTGGCACCGCTTCCAAAGGCAACACAGTTTCTTTTGGTGAGTTTGGTATCCAATCTCTTTCCCGTGGTAGGATGACATCCAATCAAATTGAAGCTGCTCGTGTGTCGATCAATCGTCATTTAAAGAGAAAGGGAAAAGTTTGGATTCGTGTGTTTCCTCACAAGCCAGTTACGAAGAAACCCGCTGAAACCCGTCAAGGTAAAGGTAAGGGTCCTGTAGATCATTGGGTCGCAGTTGTTAAGCCTGGTCATGTTCTTTTTGAAATTGCAGGTTGTTCTCTTACACTTGCCCGAGAAGCCTTGGGTCTAGCCGATGCTAAATTACCATTTCGATGCCGATTGGTTCAGCGTCAACAATCATTCTAATATTTGGACAATGAAAATCTCAGAAATCAAAGAATTAACAGTTACGGAACTTAACAAGAAGTTTCGAGAATTAGGGGAAGAGCTCCTACAACTCCAAATCAGGAAGCAGACCGGTCAAGTTGAAAAACCACACTTGATCAAAAGCATCCGTAGAGATAGGGCCAAAATTTTAACCACTCTTTCGGCTAACAAAGCACAATCTGCTTAAACATATAATTTTATGACCACAGAAGAAGTTAGAAATAATCGTAAAGAGTTGATCGGGTTCGTCCGTGCAAAGACTGGAGACAAATCCATAAAAGTTGTTTATGAGTACAAAACTCCCCACCCACTTTATAAAAAGGAGATTCGACGAAAAACAACTGTCCATGTACATGATGAAGAAAACGTCTCTTCGGTTGGGGATAAGATCAAGATCATAGTAACAAGACCAATGAGTAAGTTAAAGAGATGGCGTGTTCTTGAAATACTAGAAAAAGCTCCCGTAGCATAATTTTGCCATGATACAATTACTGAGTAGGCTAGAAGTAGCAGATAACACAGGTGCCAAGAAAGTTCGTATGATTAGACGGATTGGTCAGAACAAAAAAACTGCATCTATTGGCGATATTATTGTTTGTCATGTCAAGGAATGTACAACCGACTCTGCAGTTAAAAAAGGAACGGTAGTTCGTGCTCTTGTCGTGCGAACCAAAACAGCAGTTCGTAGAAGAGATGGTAGCTATTTACGCTTTGACGAAAACGCAGTAGTAATCGTTAACGATGACGGAACTCCCAAGGGAACTCGAATTTTTGGACCAGTTGCACGAGAACTTAGGCAAAAATATATGAAGATAATTTCATTAGCCCCTGAGGTACTTTAAATTATGGCAAACAAACTAAAAAAAGGAGACGAAGTTGTCGTCATATCTGGAGATCATAAAGGCAACAAAGGTAAAATTTTACAAATGCTTCGTGAAAAAAATCGGGTAATTGTAGAAGGCGTTAATATGATCAAAAAACACGAGAAAAAAACTCAGGATAATCCACAAGGTGCTATTATCGAAAGAGAGGCTTCTTTGCATTTTTCGAATGTTCGCAGAACCGACCTCAAAAACAAGTAATACTTTGTAGCATTAATACTGAATTATTGATTCATGAATATACCTGAACTAAAAAAAATTTATATAGACGAAGTTGCACCAGCTTTGCTTAAAAGCTGTGGATTGAAGAATGTGCATCAAGTGCCAAAGATCGAAAAAGTAGTACTTAATAGTTCCTTTGGTGCTGAACTTGATAAAAATGGTATTGAAGAACTCAGAAAGGACATGACTGCGTTGTCGGGCCAAGCACCAATCGTTATTCGTGCCAAAATGAGTGTTTCTAATTTTAAGTTGAGGGAGGGCATGCCAGTAGGAATTAAGGTCACGTTGCGAGGTAATGTAATGTGGGATTTTCTACTCCGCTTAATCGCTATCTCGTTACCTAATATTCGTGATTTTCGTGGTGTCCCCGCCAAACTTGATGGTTCTGGTAACTACACCTTGGGAATAATAGATCATAGCATTTTTCCTGAAATTAATGTGGAACGCCAACGAACTAATACAGGATTAGATATTTCAATTGTAACTTCTGCTAGTAACGACGCAGATGGTAGTGAACTTCTCAAATTACTCGGGATGCCCTTTCGCAAGAATTCTTCAGAATCATCAAATCAGCAAGAAGCTGCTTAATTATTTTATATTATGGCCAAGAAATCAGTAATTCACAGAAACAAGAAGCGCGAAAGGCTTGTTGCACAATATGCAGCAAAGCGCACCGCTCTAAAAAATATTTTATCAAACCCTGAAACTTCAGAGGAAGATTTTTACAAAGCACAAGCGAAGCTTACTAAATTACCTAAAAATTCTTCTCCTGTTCGTTTAGTCAATCGTTGTACATTAACGGGGCGTCCCCGTGCGACGATTCGCAAATTTGGACTCTCTAGAATTTCATTTCGTGAGCTTGCTCTTCAAGGCAAAATACCGGGTGTAATTAAAGCCTCTTGGTAGATCTATATCTAACTCTAAAAAATTATGTCAGTTCACGATACAATAGGAGATTTTATAACCGTAATACGAAATGCAGGTAGTGCTGGTAAAAGTACATGTTCCTACCCTCATTCAAACCTTCGCGTAGGAATTGCAAAAATTCTTAAATCACGTGGTTTTGTAGCAAATTGTGATGAACAATCTGCTGAAAATGGTCACAAGAATATTCAAATCACACTTAAGTATGTTGATGGCCAGCATGCCATAAGGGGTATTAATAGAGTAAGCACACCCGGGAGGCGTACTTATTGCGGGTATCGAGAAATACCCCGTGTGCTTGGTGGATTAGGTATCTCTATCTTGAGTACTCCGAACGGCATCATCGACGACAAAACAGCAAGAAAAAATAAGCTTGGAGGTGAAATCCTCTGTAGCGTTTGGTAACATTTATTTATAATTCCCCATGAGCAGAATAGGAAAAATTCCCGTAGTAATCCCGTCCGGTGTCGATGTAACAATTGACGGCCAAAGCGTCCGCGTGAAGGGTCCAAAGGGTGACATCACTCAGGAGTTTTCGCCCCTAGCACAAATTACAAAGAGTGAAGACACAGTAGTCATCACACCAACTGACAGTTCACGATCTGCTCAAGCTAATTATGGCACTGTACGTTCTATCATTGCAAATATGGTGCAAGGTGTGAATAAACCCTACAGTAAAAATTTACTGATCGAAGGAGTAGGTTTCCGAGCAACAGTGAAGGGTCCAAAAATTGATTTAGAACTCGGTTACTCGCACCCAATTTTACACGATATCCCCGAAGGTGTTACAGTAACAGTTTCGGACAATGTAAAAATTCTTGTTGAAGGAGCCGATAAACAGAAAGTGGGACAAGTTGCTGCTGAAATCAAAAGTTATTATCCCGTCGAGCCTTACAAAGGTAAGGGCGTTCGAATACTCGGTGAATATGTTCGCCGAAAAGAAGGTAAAAAATCTGCTTAATTAGAATAATGAAACTTTCAAAGAAAAAAGAATTAGCTCAGAAACGTCGTTGGCGAATACGTAAAAAGGTAAACGGTACAGCCGAAAGACCTCGCGTTGCTGTTAGGTTTACAAACAAAAATATTCACGCCCAGTGTATTGACGACGAATTAGGTCACACTGTTCTTGGTGTTGCGACTACCCATTCTGACTTTAAGGACTTACTGCCCAACGTGGCAGGAGCTCAAAAGCTTGGCGTTGCCGTTGGCGAACAAATTAAAGCAAAGGGCTACAAATCAATTGTCTTTGACCGTTCCGGTCGGAAGTATCACGGGTGCGTAAAAGCGTTTGCAGATGCAATACGCGAACAAGGATTAAAATTTTAAATTACCATGAGTAAACCGAATCGAAGAAATAAGAAATTACCAGAAGTAAACAAGGATGAACCTGAACTTTTTGAGAAAGTGGTTCACATTAATCGTTGTGCTAAAGTAGTTAAAGGTGGACGACGTTTTAGTTTTGCTGCCCTTGTTGTAGTAGGCGACCAAAACGGAAAAGTTGGTTTTGGCTACGGCAAGGCGCAGATGGTTCCTGATGCAATTCGCAAGGGAACTGATAAGGCTAAAAAAGCGATGAAGAATGTTGCAGTTTATGGTGATACTGTACCGCATCAGATAGTAGGAACTTATGACGGCGGGAAAGTTTTGTTAAAACCAGCACGTCAGGGAACGGGTATTATTGCTGGCGGAGGCGTAAGAGCTGTTCTTGAAGCTGCAGGTGTGAAAAACATTCTTTCTAAGTCACTCGGGTCGAACAATCAATTGTCAGTAGTTTCTGCAACTATGGATGGACTGCTACAGCTTAGAACACCCAAAACAATTTCTAATATTCGAGGTGAAGAAGTTACGGGCCCCTCTTACATGGAAGCTCCCAAACCTTTACCAGTTGCTGTTCCTGAAACAACTGAAGTTTCTGCCTAAATTTTATATTATCATGAAAGAAAATGAAATTCCAGCTGGAGCAAATCGCAAAAAAAGATGCGTAGGTAGAGGCCATGGAAATGGTCACGGAAAAACTTCTGGTCGCGGGCACAAAGGTGCAGGTGCACGTTCAGGCTACTCGTTAAGAGCTGGCTTTGAAGGTGGACAGATGCCACTTTTTAGAAAACTCCCTCAAAGAGGTTTTAATCGTACTAGGTTCCAATCTCCTTGTGCCATAGTGAATTTAAATGAATTAGAAAAGTTATCTTCGGACAAGGTAGATCTCGAATCCCTGATAAATGCAGGTTTGATTAGGTCTAATTCTACTGTTGTTAAACTTCTTGGGACTGGTGATGTTAATAAACCCTTTACCGTTAAAGTGGACCAGATATCCAAGTCAGCAAAAGATAAAATTTTAGCTGCCGGCGGCACCGTATCCGAATAATTTTAACTTTCTATCGCGAGCATGCTTTCAGCATTTACAAATTGTTTAAAAATCCCTGAACTAAGGCAGAAGATTTTCTTCACCTTGGCTCTACTTTTTATTGCCCGTGTTGGGGCAAATATTCCTCTGCCTGGTGTTGACCCTTCTCCAATCAAGGAGTTTTTTGAACTAAGAGAGCAATCGAGAAGTGAGACTGAAGGTAATGATATTCTTGGGTTTTACAACATGTTTACTGGCGGTGCATTACTTAATGGTGCCCTATTTGCCTTAGGAATAATGCCCTACATCAGTGCATCTATCATAATGCAATTGATGGGTGCTGTTTTCCCACAACTAGCAAGACTTCAGCAGGAGGGTGAACCGGGTAGGCAAAAGATATCTCAATACACAAGATATCTAACTATAGTAATTTGTCTTATACAGGGTGGATTACTGGCATTAGCACTACGAGATAGTCCGGGCAGTCTTATCCAAGGCTTTAACCCAGCCGAGATCGGTTTGGATGGAAAACCACTCGGTGCAATTGTTGTGGCTACCTCCCCTTCCATATTTTTAATTACTACAATTATTTTCCTTACAACAGGGTCCTTAATTTTGATGTGGTTAGGGGAACAGATAACCCAGCGCGGTATTGGAAATGGAATTTCTTTATTAATTACCGTAGGAATTTTATCTGATCTTCCTAAGGCCCTCGCCGATGCATATGCGCTCATATTTCTAGCCCCTGCTGGTGACAATATGGTGATCGTAAAAGCCCTGCTAATGGTGGGTCTCTTTCTAGTTGTTGTTGGTGGTATCATTGCAGTTACACAAGCTCAGCGTAAAATTCCTGTCCAGTATGCCAAAAGAATGGTTGGACGAAAGGTTTTTGGCGGACAGAGTTCTTTCCTTCCGCTTAAGGTGAATTACGCAGGAGTAATGCCCGTTATTTTTGCAAGTGCCATTCTGATGTTTCCTGCCCAATTGCTTCGTACGCTAGGAGCTGCAATAGCAGATTCCCCTTCAGAAACTAATTGGGCAATTGATCTTGCAAATGTTTTCGCAAGTCGCGGTTGGTTTTACTATATTGTATATGGTGGTTTGATTCTCGTATTTAGTTATTTTTGGGTATCTATAATGTTTAAACCCGTTCAAATCGCCGATGATCTGAAAAAGAATGGTGGATATGTCCCTGGTGTTCGTCCAGGTGAACACACCGCTCGTTTTCTAGATTTCGTAATGACTCGGTTGACATTAGCGGGTGCTATATTCTTGACCGCTATTGCAGTCTTCCCGGATTTTATCTTCAAGACTGCGAATGTTTCCTATAATGTAGCAACCTTTTTTGGAGGTACTGGTATGCTTATTATTGTGGGCGTTGTGTTAGATACGATGCGCCAACTAGAAACATTTCTTCTACAAAGACATTACGATGGCTTCCTGCGAAAGGGCCGAATTCGTGGAAGATCTTCGAGCAACAGTCAGGGAATAGAATCCCTTGAACTGAAAGACTTTGAAGCGCAATGGCGCCCTTTAATTTTTATCGCAATAGCATTATTCTTACTAGGACTCGTCGGGTTCATATTGAAGAGTACTTGATCAAAAAAATTTAACCTCAACAGATATAATATTATGGCTAGATTGCTCGGAGTAGATATTCCAAACAGAAAGAAAATTGAATTTTCTTTGAGATACATTTATGGCGTCGGTCCAACCCGTGCTAAAAAGATACTTGAGGTCACCGGGATCGATCCAGATCGTCGAACCCAGGAACTTAACGAACAAGAGATCAGCCTTATTAGTAATTACATCATTGATCAAAAAATTATGGTCGAGGGTGATTTACGCCGCGCGGTTACCAATAATCTTAAACGTTTACAAAGTATTCGTTGCTATCGAGGTTTGAGGCATCAACGCGGTTTACCAGTTAGAGGACAAAGAACTATTACAAATGCTCGTACTCGAAAAGGTGGGCGTAAAACCGTAGGTGTGGTTAGAAAAGCATAATTTTTTTACAATGAGCGAAGAAGAAAACAAAGATAAAACAGCTGAAACTGTAGACGAAGTAGTCAAAACTGATCAAGTTAAGAAGGTTGTCGAACCAAAAGCGGAAAAGAGTTCCGAGGCAAACACTTCTGATAATCCCGAGAAAGCAGAGAAAACAGAAAAGAAGGAAGAGACAGCAGCAGACTTACTTGGTGCCAATATTGAGCAGGTAAAAATTCGAAAGGCCAAAGGTAGCAAGAACATTACCTCTGGAATTTGTTATGTAGTCGCTACTTTTAATAATACTAAAGTTTCTTTCACCGACATGAAGGGCAATGTAATTTCATGGTCTAGTTCTGGAAAATGTAATTTCCGCGGGTCTAGAAAATCCACAGCTTATGCTGCACAAGTAGTTACTCAAGACGCCGGGAAAGTAGCAATGTCCCATGGTATGAAAGAGGTTTTAGTTAAAGTAAAAGGACCTGGTATGGGTCGTGATTCTGCAATTCGAGCCCTACAGAGCCTTGGATTCAGTGTTTCTTCTATTCTCGATGTTACTCCTGTTCCTCACAACGGGTGCCGAGCACCTAAGAGAAGAAGAGTTTAAAATTAATTAACAGTTTTATCTAACAAAATTTTATTATGTCTCGATATACCGGTCCAACTACAAGAATTAATCGCCGATTTGGAATGGCGTTGTTCCCTGCAAATAAAGCCTTTGAAAGAAGAGCCTACCCTCCTGGACAGCATGGTCCATCTTTTCGCAGAAAAGTCAGTGATTATGGCCAAGGCTTGATTGAAAAGCAAAAGCTTAGGATGATGTATGGCTTAACTGAGAAGCAATTTCGCAATATGTTCGAACGTGCGAAAAGTAAGAAGGGCGTAACCGGTGAAGCCTTTCTCACAATGTTAGAAACACGATTAGATAATGTAGTCTATCGACTTGGCTTTGCCAAGACTAGGCAAGCAGCAAGGCAATTTGTTAATCATGGACATCTTTTAGTGAATGGAAAAAAAGTGGACATACCTAGTTATTTTGTTGTTGCAGGTGATGTAATCGGAGTGCGTGAAAAGACATCTTCACGACAAGTTGCAACCCAAAATCTAGAAGGTTCTCAATATCATCCTTCCCCACCTTGGGTCGAAGTCAATGTAGATTCCCTTCAAGGAACGGTAACTCGTCTCCCGCAATCTGATGAACTCGAACAAAGTATTAATGTTCAACTGGTAGTTGAATTTTATAGTCGTTAATCTTATTTTTTTACATATTTAACCCCAAAATTATCATGGCAACAAAACTTGGAAAGTTTGAATTACCTAACCGTCTTATTAAAGAAGAGGAAACCGCGACAGATAAATACGCTAAGTTCATTGCAGACCCATTTGAATCTGGATACGGTCACACCATTGGAAATGCCTTTCGTAGAGTCTTACTAAGTTCAATTGAAGGTGCCGCTATTTCTTCTATTAAAATAGAGGGGGTTCAACACGAATTTCAAAGCGTAGATGGTATTGTAGAGGATGTAACTGATATTGTTTTAAATCTCAAAAAGATTCTTATTGTTAGTCACAAAGCAGACCCTGTTACTCTAACACTTGATGTCGAGAAGGAAGGAGAAATTACAGCGGGCGATATCTCGCCAATGGAAGGAATAGAAATTATCAATCCTGAGCAGTTGATTCTTACTACCGATCGTAAGAAAAACATCTTGGCCGATATGATTGTTTCAGTTGGGCGCGGTTTTTGCCTTGGTGAAGACAGTAAAATTGAAGGTCAGCCTATTGGAATGATTAATGTTGATGCTCTTTTTAGTCCAGTCAAACTTGTTAAATACGATGTTCAAAATACCCGTGTTGGACAAATGACGGATTACGATAAACTTATTTTGGAAGTAAATACTGACGGTAGAATTACGCCTGATGATGCTCTTAAACAATCTGCTGCAATACTTCGACATCATCTAGATGTTTTTGATCAAATCAGTGAAGAGCAGATTGAATTCGAAAGTCACACCAAGGAAGTAAGTGAAGAGCAGAATCGTTTAAAGAATCTTCTCGGAATGAGTGTTAACGAAATTGAACTGTCAGTTCGTGCAGCCAACTGTCTAAACAATGCAAATATTGTAACAGTTGGAGAACTTGCCACGAAATCTGAACCAGAAATGCTTAAATATCGCAACTTTGGAAAAAAATCCCTGAACGAAATTAAAGCCAAACTCGAACAGCTTGGTTTATCGCTTGGAATGAAATTCGAAAGTCGTTTACTAGAAACAATTGCCAATTAATAACCTATTATAATTTAACAAGATGAGACATAGAAAACACAATCATCTTCTAGGGGTAAAAACAGCCCATAGAATTTCCTTGATTGCCAACTTATCTTGTTCGCTCATTGATAATGGGCGGATTAAGACAACTCTTGCAAAAGCACGTGCACTACGCCCTTCAATTGAAAAAGCAATTACTTTAGCAAAGAAAGCACATGCTTCTGACGATGCAGCCAAAAAGGTTCATTTTCGTAGGCAAGCTATCGCACGATTGAGAAGTAAGACTGCTGTTAAAAAGCTTTTTGACGAATTGGTAGAACAATTTGCAGGACGAAATGGTGGTTACACAAGAATTTATAAGTTGGCGATACCTCGCTTGGGTGATGCTGCAGACATGGCTATCATTGAATTTGTAGAAGAAATACAAAAGAAGAAACCTAAGAAGAAGCGTGCACCAAAAAAAACTAAGACCAAGCCAGAAGCAAAAGAAGAAGAGTCCTCTACAGTAGAAAATTCCCCTGAAAATAGCGAACAAGCAGTTGAGTCTGCAGTTGTAGAAGAAGATACTACTCCCACAACGGTTGAGCCATCAGAAGAAGCATCCACAATTGATTTACCAGAATCGAAAGATAAGGACGAAGATCAAGTTGTAGAAGAAAAGAAGACAGCCGAAAAAAATCCAGAATAAATAACATTTTTCGATTTGTAGAATTCTATTTCATAGGTTCTACCTCTTCAGACTTCTTGACTAAGTTTGTGTTGCTAAAAGGTGTGCTTATCCTTTTTTAATAATTACTTTGCTTTGTACGTTTTATATTTCATTCTTTATGACTAATTAAGACCTCCTTATGCCACAAACAATCATAGTTCTAGATTTTGGTTCCCAATATACACAAGTAATTGCGAGGCGAATACGTGAGGCAAATGTTTATTCGAAGGTATTACCTTTTAATACTAAGATTGGAGACATTAAAAAGTTAAGACCGGTTGGTATTGTTTTATCTGGTGGACCTGCAAGTGTTTTGGCAAAAGGCTCACCTAAACCCAAAGCGGAAATTTTTTCATTAGGAATTCCCATATTGGGGATTTGTTATGGGTTACAATTAATGGGAAAAATGCTGGGTGGTGAGGTTAAAAACAGTAATCATCGAGAATACGGCAGAGGAAAATTGAAGGTGTTAAAGAAGGGTTTATTATTCAAGGATTTGCCAACACAACTCACGGTTTGGAATTCCCATGGCGATTGCCTGGTAAAAATGCCTAAGGGTTTTAAAGCTTTAGCTCAAACTGAGAATTCGAACTTTGCCTCGATTGAAGATTCGACCAGAAAGTTTTATGGTTTGCAATTTCATCCTGAAGTAGAGCATTCAGAGAAGGGAAATGAAATTATTCGAAACTTTCTTGTTACAATCTGTAAGTGTAAATGCGATTGGGATATGGAGGATTTTACTCAAAGTGCGATCGATGAAATAAAAAATAAAGTTGGAAACAAGAAAGTTATTCTTGGCCTTAGCGGAGGAGTTGATTCGTCTGTCGCAGCCGCTCTTATTCATCGTGCTATAGGAGATCAACTCACCTGTATTTTTGTTGATAATGGATTACTCAGATTAAATGAAAGGGACCAAGTAAAGAAACTTTTTAAAAACCACATACCCGGAAAGCTCAAAGTTGCTCTCGCGGGTAGTTTGTTTCTTAAGAAGCTTAAGGGAGTTACTGATCCTGAAAAGAAACGTAAAATTATAGGTAAAACTTTCATCGAAGTTTTTGATAAAGAAGTAAAGAAGTTAGGTGACGTTGATTTTTTGGCCCAAGGTACCTTATATCCAGATGTGATTGAAAGTGTACCCATTGCCGGTAATCCTGCATCATTGATCAAGAGTCACCATAATGTAGGTGGGTTGCCTAAAAAAATGAAACTGTCCTTACTTGAGCCCTTAAGGGAATTGTTCAAAGACGAAGTTCGTAATCTAGGTCGTGCCCTCGGCTTGACTGAAAATGTTCTCATGCGCCACCCTTTTCCGGGACCCGGCTTAGGAGTTAGGGTAGTAGGGTCGATCAATTCAAATAACCTTAGGGTTTTAAGAGAAGCGGATGCCATCTTTATTGATGAACTGCATAGCTCGGGTTGGTATCATAAACTTTGGCAGGCATTTTGTGTTTTTCTTCCCGTTCGGAGTGTTGGAGTAATGGGGGATGAGAGAACTTACGAAAATGTGATTTCTCTTCGAGCAGTTACTAGTAGCGATGCAATGACAGCAGATTGGGCTGAATTACCAGATAAACTTTTAAGAAAAGTTTCAAATCGAATTATCAATGAAGTAAAGGGTGCCAATCGAGTGGTATATGACATTAGTTCAAAACCACCTAGCACTATTGAGTGGGAATAAACTTAAATCTCCTCTAAATGATTACTAGTTTTTTGAATGATGAGAGCGATCTTGAAGATCGTCTTTCAGAGTTTTGCACAGCGTCGCAAAGCGATCAAACCGTCAAGGACACAGTTTCGGAAATATTACACGAAATTCGCAAAAACGGCGATGCTGCGATGCTTGAAAAAACTCTCAAATATGATCATGCAAAGCTTAGTCAGAATGAAATTAAGGTAACAAAAATCGAGTTAGAAGAGGCAAAGTCTCAACTCACCGTTTTAGAACGCGAAAGTATAATAGAAGCGATCGAAAATGTTTCTTTGTTTCACGAAAGAAGTATTCCAGAAAATTGGAGTACATCTAATAATCATGGAGCAAAAGTAGGCGAAAAATTTTACCCCATTAATCGAGTTGGAATTTATGTGCCCGGGGGAAATGTTCCGTTAATCTCAACTGTTATTATGACAGTTACAATTGCAAATGTTGCAAAAGTAAAAGAGATTGCGGTCGTTACTCCTCCAGATTCAGAGGGTAAAATTGCACCTCAAATGCTTGCCGCTTTAGAACTGCTTGGAGTCGATGAAATTTATAAAGTGGGGGGAGCACAAGCAATTGGCGCATTAGCTTATGGTACAGATACAATTCCTTCAGTTGATAAAATTTATGGACCTGGGAATGCATTTGTTAATGAAGCGAAGAGACAAGTTTTTGGTACAGTTGGAATTGATCTGTTACCGGGTCCGAGCGAGGTAATGATTATCGCAGATTCTTCATCTAATCCGGCTTTTGTAGCTGCAGCCCTCTTATCCCAAGCTGAACATGGATCTGGAAAGGAAAAAATATTCTTACTTTTTTCGGAAAAGAGCCACTTTGATAAAATCGCTTCTGAAATTAAAACTCAACTTCAGGACCTCTCCCATAAGGAAGCGGTTGCAGGTGTTTTAGAGCGAGGGTTCATGTCGATTTATCTTCCTAGCTTTAAGAGAATCTCAGAAGTTGCCAACTATATTGCCCCCGAACATTTAGAACTTCAAGTTGCAGATGAGCACATTGGCTTTTTAACCGACCATATAACAACGGCGGGTGCATTTCTGCTAGGTCACGAAACCGCAACTACTTTGGGGGATTTTATTGCTGGTCCAAGTCATGTGCTACCAACTGGCCGTTCCTCCAGATTTTCTTCGGGTCTGAGACTACAAGATTTTTTAAGGCGTTCGAGTTTTATTCAGTATGATAAGAAGTCAGCGATTCGGGCAAAGAAGGCAGTAGCAGTTTTTTCTGAAATGGAACAGTTGGATGGACATGGAAAATCTTTTTCAATTAGGCTGTAGTCGAATAATTTCCAATAATGTCAGTTCAAGACCTTACCGCCCATTCTATTTGTAAGCATAAACCCTACATCCCGGGTAAGCAGCCCGTTATTTCTGGACGAACAATTAAGCTTAATACAAATGAAAATCCCTACCCCCCTACCCCCAAAATATCAGAGTTAATTGTTACGCAAGTAAACGAACTTCATCGTTACCCAAATTCGTCAGCAAGTGATTTAAGAGAAATAATAGCCAACTTGCACAATGTTCATCCCGATCAAATTATTGTAGGTAATGGATCAGATGATATTTTAAATCTTTGCGTTCGCTGTTTTTCAGATTCGTCGAAATCGATCGGAATGCTCGATCCAAGTTATTCCTTGTATGAAGTTTTGGGCTCATTACAGGGAACAAAAGTAATAAAGTATCCTTTTCAAAATGAAAGGTTCGAGATTGATTCTGAAATAATTACTGACTCGGGAAGCAATCTGTTTTTTTTAACTAGCCCGCATGCACCTACTGGAAGGATTTACGAAAATCTGATATTTTCTACAATCCTTCAAAAGTATCCGGGAATACTTGTAATTGATGAAGCATATGCAGATTTTGCTCCCACAAATGCACTGCCTTTATTAACTGAGAGTGAGAATGTAATCATAACTAGAACCTTATCAAAATCATATTCCCTTGCTGGTTTGAGGGTTGGTTATGCTGTAGCAAGTAAGGAAATTATTGCGATACTCAACAAGGCGAGAGAAGTTTATAATGTAGATAGAATTGCTCAATTTATTGCTCAAGTTGCCTTACAGGACCGCAGTTATTTTAAGAAGGTCACTCAGAAAATTATCTCGACCCGTGAGTTTGTTTACCAAACCTTTTTAGAGTGGCAATGGACTACCTATTCAAGTGGAACCAACTTTTTATTCACTCGACCTGTTGATTCGAAAGGGAATCACGGGAAGCAAACTGCTCAAGCACTATATCGATTTTTGACCGACAATAATGTGTTTGTTCGATATTTTCCTTCAAGTGAACTAACCTCTTCGTTTTTACGAATCAGTATTGGCAAAGACGAAGAAATGGATATTGTAATTAATTTGTTAAGCAAATGGAAACTAGTCGAACAGCAGAATTAACAAGAAATACAAATGAAACTCAAATTGAGGTTTCATTAAAATTGGATGGAGAAGGGAAGAATGAAATTGCAACCGGTATTCCATTTTTAGACCACATGCTTCAGTTGTTTTCAAAGCATGGCTTTTTTGATTTAAAAATTAAAGCCACGGGTGATATCGATATCGATTACCATCATCTTGTCGAAGATATGGGTATCACTTTAGGCCAAGCATTTAAATTAGCATTGGGAGAAAAGGCGGGAATCAAACGTTATGGTTTTTTTGTTCTGCCCATGGATGAAACATTAGTAACAGTTGCACTTGATTTAAGTAATCGTGCATTTCTTGTTTTCGACGCTCCCCTCCCAATTTCGATGGTTCGAGATTTCAATATTCAATTATTTAAAGAATTTTTTCAAGCCTTTGCTAATGAAGCAGGGTGTAATTTACATATTCGTTTGGAACATGGACAAGAACCACACCATGTCGCAGAAGCAATGTTCAAGGGTTTTGCCAAAGCTTTAGATCTGGCAACTATTTTAGAACCGAGATTAAACGGCGGCGTTCCTTCTACAAAGGGCACCCTGTCTTCCTAATTGACTCTCATGGCGATTGATTGTCACACAGTCGGTGTGGTTGACTATGGGACTGGAAACTTGAGAAGTGTAGTAAAAGCATTCGAATGCTTGGGTGCAAGAGTTCGCGTTTTACAAACTCCCGAAGGTCTTGAAGAAATTGATGCCCTCGTCTTCCCGGGGCAAGGAACTTTTGATCAGTGTATGGCGGCCTTAAATCAAACGGGCCTTGCATCCTCAATTAAGGAGTGGGTTTCCTCGGGAAAGCCATTCCTGGGTGTTTGCTTGGGACTGCAAGTGCTTTTTGAAAAGTCAGAGGAGGGAGAGTTGCCAGGGTTAGCCTTGTTCCCTGGATATGTGCAAAAGTTTTCCTTGGATAGGAAATTAAAGATTCCGCATATGGGTTGGAATTCTGTACAATGGGAAAAGGTAAGGCAGCATCCAATTCGAATTGGACTAGAGGATGGTGATCAATTTTATTTCGTTCATAGTTATCATGTGGTTTCCAAGGATATCACTCTTTGCTCCCTCACTTCCAGTTACGGATATCCTTTTATTAGTGGAATTGTGCATGGTAATTGTGTCGCTACTCAATTTCATCCTGAAAAAAGTCAGGCAAAAGGTTTGCAAATTTACCGAAATTTCCTTGAAAAGGTAGTTGCGAAATTTACTCCTTAAGGATTTCCATACTTTTAAATACCCCACACAAAATGGACAAAGAAGCTACACTTACTATTGGCGAGAATTCCTATCCCTTACACATTGTCGAAGGCACTGAATCTGAAAAGGCGATAGACATTAGTTTACTTCGTAAAGAAAGTAAGTTTATTACTTTTGACGATGGATATGGCAATACCGGATCCTGTGAAAGCAAAGTTACTTTTATTGATGGCGACCAGGGTATTCTTCGTTACCGCGGATACGATATCGCAGATTTAGCGACACGGTCCAATTTTTTGGAAACTTCTTACCTGGTAATGTATGGCAATTTGCCAACCTCTGCAGAACTAGATTTATTTAGCGAGCGTATTGCAAAATTTACACAATTACCGGATGAAGTGGTAACCGCAATTAATTCACAGCCCAAGAACTTACACCCCATGGGTGTATTAGCAGCGGGTTTGCACGCATTGGGCGGTGCCTATCCTCATTTGTGTACCAATGATCGTAAGTCAGATTTAGAGAGTTTTGATGAATCAGCCGCACTTATAATTTCAACAATTCGTACTATTGCGGCGACTAGACATCGTTTTCTCTTAAACGAGCAAGTTCCTGAAATTGATCCAACTGAAAGTTATTGTAAGAATTTCTTAACAATGATGTTTGCCAAAGAATCGGAACCAAAGGAAATTCCACCTTCTGTCACCAATGCCCTGGACTTGATCTTCTTACTTCACGCAGATCATGAGCAAAACTGCTCCACTTCAACCTGCAGAATGATAGCATCTGGGGGAGCTAACCCATTTGCTTCACTTGCTGGGGGCGTTTCTGCCCTGTGGGGTCCGTTACATGGGGGTGCGAATATGGCCGTAATTAAGATGCTTAACCAAATTCACGATGCAGGCGATGATGGTAGCCGATTTATTGAGTCTGCAAAGCAGGGCAAGACACGCCTTATGGGCTTTGGCCATCGAGTCTATAGAAATTATGATCCAAGGGCAAAAATACTAAAAGCAGCTTGTGATGACGCTCTTGAGGCACTTGGAGTTTCGAGTCCAATACTAGAAATTGCGAGAAGGTTGGAAGAGGAAGCACTAAAGGATTCTTACTTTGTTGAAAGAAAATTATATCCTAATGTGGATTTCTACAGTGGGATTATACTGCAGGCACTTGGTTTTCCTACAGATACTTTTACGGTTCTATTTGCAATAGGCAGGTCTCCTGGATGGCTTGCTCATTGGAAAGAGATTGCAGAGACTGGTAAAAAGATACATCGCCCCCGCCAAATTTACCAAGGCTCTCCCCTTCGGCCCTATCTTCCTACAGGGGACAGATAGAAACTACTCGGCTAGGTTCTTTGGGACTTGCCCTTGGGTGAGGACATCTTCCAAGGATAATCCCGCAAGCGAGCGTATACCTTTAATTAGCAGCCAAAATGCATACGCACTCACTACCATACATGGTAAGCTGATTATCGGGAAACTCCAACCCATCATCTTTCCCACTTCATCATTAAATGCTAATTTATCGATTGAAGGTTCCGTTACGACAATTGCGATTGCGAGAAAGTAGTTCAAGCATGCGCTTAGTATAAAAGTAAGGGCAATCAACCATGTGCATTTCTTTAATAATTGGTTGAACTCATTTGTGGTCCCCCTCTCTGCTAGAGCTTGGTCTACTAAATCCACTTGAATGACATCTGGATTATACAGAAAAAGCTTAACTAAAGGCTTCTTTGTTTTTAATGTTATTACAGTAAGTAATCCGAGAATTCCAGGGAGAGCAGCTTCTTTAATTGCAAACATTGAAACTGTTGCACCCGGTAAAAGCCCAATTCCCCCGGTTAAAAAAGCACTCAATGCCCCAAGTATTGATAAGAAATTCCATTTCTTTCTTCTGCAAAAATCCCAAATCCCGTACCCAATAGGAAAAGAAATTGCCAGTAAGAGCATAACGGAGCCGACCAATGTTCCATCCTTCGGCGATTGAAGCAGGTTTTCTAGTGAAGGACCAAACCAATCACCTCCTTTTCGAAGAAATACTATTGGAATAACAAGATTAAACCCTAGGTTTAACCACATGCTTTCTTTTTTTGGTTTATTATGATTTGGTAGAGTTTGATTCATTGTAGCATTTTAAAAAAAACTAAAAACTCACAAATGTCGCTCATATTATATTATGCCTAATCAACTAAATATATTAATTTCCGCTGGTCCAACAAGAGAATGGATTGATCCCGTTCGGTTTATTTCTAATCCATCTTCGGGTAGAATGGGGTATGCCTTGGCGACAAATGCACAAAAAAGAAATTATTCAGTTACTTTGGTGAGCGGTCCAGTCCACCTTCAAGAACCAAAGGGGGTTCACCTTAAACAAGTAGAGACTGCAGAACAGATGGGGAAGGCAATATTTGAAAATGCCAAGCATGCGGACATTGTTATTATGTGTGCCGCAGTTTGCGATCATCGACCTCTAGAGCAATGGGTACAAAAAAAGAAAAAAGAAGTATTTCCAAATGAAATAAAGCTTGTACCAACTATAGATATTTTACAAGAACTCGGAATTCGAAAGAAGGAAAATCAAGTATTGGTTGGATTTGCTGCTGAAACCGAAAATTTCGAGGAGAATGCAAAAATAAAGTTGAAAAAAAAGAACTTAGACTGGATTGCCCTAAATGATGTTTCTCAAGAGGGAATCGGTTTTAATGCAGATTATAACCAAATTACGATGTTATCATCGGAGGGAAAAAAAGTTAAATTTGAATATTCTGCCAAAGAAGTCATAGCTAATAAAATGCTAGATTTAATAATAAAGTGAAAGCAGGAAAAAGCCCATTAGATAAAGTTCTCGGAAGACTTGACGATTTAGATGAAGTAAATCTAGGAATACTTGTTCAGCGACTTGCCAGAGAAAGGAAGTTGCTGGAAATAGTGTTTGATGTAATACGGGACGGAATCTTGGTATTGGATGAAAAAGGCGATATAAGTTATGCAAATATCCAGGGTAAGAAAATAATTGGTTTAAAGGATAATCAAACAACCCAGGTTTCACTACTCCGTGCCGCCCCTGAGATTGCAAGAGCAATTGGATTAGGTCATGGGAAAGAAGGGACTCAAGCAGAAGTAATCGTGCGTGAAATGGAGATATCTTATCCGGAACTTCGTTACATTCGAGTATATGCAGTTCCAATCGAAGAAGTCTTTGCCAAGCAGGAAGAAAAAGAGGAAATTGGAATTGCGATTATTATTACAGATATTACCGAAGATAAAGTAAGTCTTGAAGAAAGAATAGAGAGTGAAAGAGTTGCCTGTATTATGGACCTCGCCGCTGGAGTTGCACACGAATTAGGGAACCCGCTCAATTCAATCCATATTCATTTGCAGGTATTACGCAGAAATTTAGATCTAGAAAGGGAGGATCAGGAGAAGTCAAAAAAATCACTTATTACCTGTATTAATGAAGTAGAAAGACTAGATGGAATTATAGCTCATTTTTTAAAAGCAATTCGTCCACAAACTCCAGATTTCAAGAAAATTAATTTACTAGCAGTAATTGAAGAAACTGTACACTTAAAAAAAGAAGAATTAAGTGCTAAAAGTATTAACATAACTATGGAAGCAGGAGTCCGTGAACCCCTAGTAAATGGTGATTCAGAGCAATTAAAGCAAGTTTTTTTTAATATTATTGGTAATGCAATAGAAGCAATAAATTCAAAGTCAGAAATAAAAATTTTAAGCGGCTTAGAAGATCGTTTTGTATTTGTAAAAATAATTGATCATGGGAGTGGAATAAGTAAAGATGATTTATCTAAGGTTTTTGAACCTTATTACACTACTAAAGCAAGTGGAAATGGGATTGGAATGATGATTGTACACCGAATTATGAGGGACCATGGCGGAGATGTAGGAATTGACAGTAAGGTAGGTGCGGGAACTATTGTTACCCTACGATTTCCGAGGAATTCTGAACGTAGTAAATTGTTGGAATCAAATCCTGCTGCTGATACAAAATAATAATGAAATCAAATTTACTTATTGTAGATGATGAACAGCATACCCGTGAGGGTTTGGAGTTGGCCTTGGAGGATAAATTTGAAGTCTTTTTAGCATCTAATCCCGAGGAGGCTTTTAATGTAATGGAGTCGGAATCTTTAGAGGTGGTACTAACAGATTTAAAGATGGGCAATCAATCTGGAATGACTGTAATTGATCATGCGATCGCTCTTAAAAACCAACCTGTATGTATTATGATGACGGCTTACGGGGAGGTAGAAGTCGCTGTTGAGGCAATGAAACGGGGCGCATTTGATTTTTTAACCAAACCTGTAAATTTAGAAAAACTAGATCTCTTAATAAAAAGAGGAATTGATTCTAAAAACTTGCTTAAAGAGAACAAAGATCTCCACTATCGATTAGATAAGAAATTTAGTTTCCAAGGTATTTTAGGGAAGTCACCAGCGCTGGAAATTGTTCTTGATAAGGTGAAGTTAGTCGGTCCTTCCAAAGCTACAGTTTTGTTAACCGGAGACACGGGAACTGGTAAGGAATTAATTGCCCAATCAATTCACCAAAATAGCGACCGTTCACGTGGTCCCTTTGTGCCGGTCCATTGTGCCGCACTTCCCTCTAACTTGCTTGAAAGTGAGTTGTTCGGGCATGAGAAGGGAGCATTTACAGGTGCCTCAGAAAGAAGAATAGGCCGTTTTGAATCTGCCAATCAAGGCACATTGTTCCTAGACGAGATTGGAGAAATTGATTCTGCTACTCAGGTTAAATTACTTCGCTTCCTGGAAACTAAATCAATCGAAAGGCTTGGAAGTCTAGATACAATAGAGATTGATACTCGCTTGGTTTGTGCCACCAATAAAAATTTACACCAAATGACCCAAAGCGGAGAGTTTAGAGAAGATCTTTATTACCGTCTCAATGTTGTAACGATCGAACTCCCAGCACTTCGTGAACGGGGTGACGATATTAAATTATTATTAGATCATTTTTTATCTCAATTTTCAGTTGAGAATAATTTTCCTTTACCCCATTTAAATTCTGAGACGATTAATATTCTATCTTCCTATTCTTGGCCTGGTAATATTCGCGAATTAAGAAATTTTTGTGAAAATCTGGTTGTTCTCAATCGAGGTGGAGAAATTTCCCCATATGATCTAGATGCCCGATTTTTCTCAGGCTCTTCTGACAGTAATTCTAATGTACAAGGGGTTGATACAACATTATCGGTCGAGGAAAATGAGAAGAGACTCTTGCGAAATGCGCTTTTGCAGGCAGGTGGCAATAGGACAAAAGCAGCACAGCTAATGGGAGTTAGCCGACGAACTTTGCACAGAAAATTGGTTCGTTGGCCTGAGTTAGATACTAATTCTAACTAGCTGAAGAATGGCTGCTCGGGCTGGATTCGAACCAGCGACCAAGTGATTAACAGTCACCTGCTCTGCCACTGAGCTACCGAGCATTCACTTTACCTTGTATTATACTTGGTCATCTGTCAATCAAGACGAAATAAATATCAACTGTATTTTCAATTACTTTTAAACATTCTTTACAGGAACATACAAAATGGTTTGAAAAAATAAGGCCCCCGCCAAAAAAGACGGGAGCCTATGCATATTAATTAACTTTTGTTAGGTCGAAAGGGTCCTCGCCTCGTTAAGCCTACGAGGCGAGGGATTTTACTTTTGTTTTCTGCCCAAAAACAAAAGCATGAATCTTCAAGGCTTTTAAGCCTGAAACAAACAAAGGGTTTTAGAAATCATATGACATTCCAACACTCACTGCACGGGGTTTTCCCACGCGGTAGCCATCAGGTAATACACTTTGAACATAAGTCTCGTCGGTTAAGTTCGTAACCTTTGTGAAGACCGTAACTCCTTCACTTACATCATAAAAAGCAGACCAATCAAGTGAACCATATTTATTTAGCTCATTGCTGTTTGCCCCATCAGTGTATGAACTTCCTTGGTAGTGAAAGTTAAGATAAGTACTAGCTTTATCAAATACCAAACCCCCGCGAAGGTTCATCATGAAGTCTGGAACATAGGGGAATTCATTACCTGCACTTGCGCCACTAAGGTATCCAGTAGTTGGAGCGGTGGAGGACTCAAACTCCGTATTGGTGAAGGTAAAAGAAGCTGAAACGGGAATTCCAAAACCTCCATCGGTACCTAAGTCTGTAGCAAGCTGAACCTCAAGTCCATCAATCGAACCTTCTCCTATATTTGCTGACCCGGCAACTCCGTTGTTGAGGTTCGATAGAACAAGCATATCCTTGAGTTGGGTATTGAAGTAAGCAAATTCAAAGGAAATGTCCGAGAAAACTCCTCTGGCACCAACTTCAAAACTGAGTGATTCTTCCTGATCCAAATTATCAGCAGCGACTGATTCAGCATCTGGGAAAGTATGCCCTTGATGAATCCCGGAGAAAAGCCCCAAGGTATCGGATAGCTCGTAAGTTCCTCCTAAACCGACTATCACATCGTCTAGTGAGCGAGCGTTTGTACCATTTGCATAATCTATACTCGAGTAACGAACGCCAGGAGTAAGGCTGAGTGCTCCAAAGTCGATGTCGTCAACAATGTAAGCTTCAAAAGCTTCCGCGTCTTTGTATGCATAGTTTGCTGAACCGTCGTCTACAATTTTGGATCGAGTAGTTGTAGTTCCTGCAACAGTTACAGTGTACTTGTCCGTGTAGTATGGATTCTTGTCATAGTCGTCTTCAATGTAACTAAAGCCGAAGTCGATATCGTTGATCCCCACTTCATAGTCAAAATTGGCCAAAATACCTTTTGATTGATAACTTCTGTCATTACTTTTTACTTCGTAGTATCCATCCGTCTCGCCTTTTAAAACGCTAATTAGTGTTGCGTCAGCGAAAACACCCTTACCAACTTTGGTTGTACTTGAAGCGGAAGTTCCAACTTTTGCTAGCTTTAACCAATTGCGGTTGAATTCATTCAAGAAAACAGTCGTGGACATGGTCAGACTATCAGAAAACTCTTTGTTATATCTAAGATAGTAACGAGTCTGGTCGGAGTCCATATTATCTGTGTCGGTATTTGCATAGCGCTGATATGGATTAGTTGCATAGTCGGCTTTGGATAGTCCTTGGTAGCTGACATCAGCATCCATGTCCATGCGTCCAGCTTTAAACTCAAGGTAATCTCCTTCACCAAACTCATAACTGAGCTTGAGCAAAATATCAGTTCTCTCAATGGGTGCGTTCCGATCTGGTGCACCATTTAGGGACTTCAATGTATGGAAACCATCAGAGCGATGATCAAACAATTCCAAGAGGTAACCAAGCTTTCCGCCACCAAAGTCTGTTCTGCCTCCAGAGTAAGCATGGGCAACGCGCTCGTTGTCTGTCCCGTAGCTAGCACGTAAATGAGATAGCTGTTGGTTCGGAATTGGTGTGGATAGATAGTTGATCACTCCACCTGTGGTATTGGGACCATGCTTGAGAGAACTTGTTCCCTTCAGGACTTCAAATCCAGCCATCCTTCCAGCTGTAGGGGAATAGTAAGCGGATGGATCAGCATAAGGTGTGGGTGCTGTGGGAATTCCGTCTTCCATAAGAGTTACTTTTGCAGAACGATTTGGATCGACGCCTCGAAGACTAATGTTCGGGAAGAAACCATAACCGGTTTCCGGTCTAACATAAACGCCGGGAACCTGTCTGAGTATGTCGTTAATGTCTGTATAGTAAAACTTGTCCAAGTCTGACTTGTCTAGTATTGCACCAGAACCCTTAAGGCTCGGAACATCGGCCTTTGTTCCGATAACATTAAAGGGGGATAATTGATCCTTTTCCCCGTGGTCATCCGCAAAAGCGGAAAACGCAATTGAAGTCGATGCAAGCATCGAAGCAAGCTTTTGTATTTTCATTTGGATATGTTGTTTGTCAGTTTTGTTTGTTGGGTTTAGTTTGTGCTCAACTTAAGATTGATACTGAGACTCAATCTCATGTGATACTGAGACTCAATCTCAACAGTGATTGCTTGTCAAGCCTTATACAATAATTTTTTAGTCTATACTTGGTCTAAGACTTTCTTATTCGAAAGTTTTTAAACTTTAGGTAGTTTAAATTCTTCTCTCACTGAATTTATTTTGAGGATAACTTCTTCAAGTGTCTTACCTAAAATTGAAACGTGTCCCATTTTACGACCTTTGCGTGCTTCTCGTTTTCCATAAAGATGCAAAGAGGCACCCGGGATATTCGTGATAGCAGACCAATCTGGGGATGAATGCTTTTCGGGCCATAGATCGCCTAATAAGTTCATCATAATTACAGGGGATAATAAGCGGGTGCTTCCCAAGGGAACTCCGCTAATGGCACGGGCTTGGTTTTCAAATTGCGAACACACACAAGCGTTAATTGTATGATGCCCAGAGTTGTGGGGTCGCGGAGCAATTTCATTTACCAATAATCGTCCATCAGACGAGATGAAGAATTCCACCGCTAGGACTCCAACATAATTTAGAGATTCAGAAATTTCTAGAGCCAGTCTTTTCGCTTCGGATAAAAAATTATCGGGTATTCTTGCGGGTACTATTGAAACATCAAGTATATGATTTCTGTGAATATTTTCTACAGGATCGTAGGTAGCTACTTGTCCATCATTATTTCTAACCACCAGAACAGATACCTCCGTTTCCAAGGAAATACATTCTTCAATGACTACTCGTCCGCCCCCAAAGCTTTTCCATGCTTCATTAATCTCTAGGTCAGAAAGGCCAGATGTAAGTTTGAGTTGGCCTTTTCCATCATACCCGAATTCAGCTGTTTTAACGATTACATCTGCGTTCAATTGAAGAAGTCCTGATTTGAATGATTCGAGATCTTTTGCGATTCTAAATTTCGCACAACTAAAACCATTTTCAGAAAGAAAAGCCTTTTCTCGTTCTCGGTGTTGACATATTGAAACTGCTTCACTGTTTGGATACAGGGGTATGTGCTGTTCCACTGCTTCAAGGGTAGCCTGAGGAAGGTTTTCAAATTCAACGGTCGCGACATTGACTTTTTCTGTAAATTTTTTCAGGGCAGCCTGATCATCAAATGGCTCGTCTAATAGCTGATCTGCAGTAGCTGCTGCTCCGGAACGGTCGCCACCTGTCCAAGCTAAGACTTTGTATCCCATCCTTCGTGCATCCAAAGAAAGCATTCTTCCTAATTGACCACCACCAAGAACGCCAATCCACAACTCACCTTCGGTTTCCATTTAACTATTAACTTGGGGGAAGCTCGGCCGATTCAATTTTTTGCCTTTGTTCGGCTCTAAAAGTTTTGAGCTTTTCTGCCAATGTTTCATTTCCATTTGCGGCAAGCATGGAGATGGCAAAAAGAGCAGCATTTGTTGCTCCCGCTTCTCCAATTGCAAAGGTAGCTGTTGGTACACCAGCTGGCATTTGAACAATCGAAAGAAGAGAATCTACTCCTTTTAAGCATTTTGATTTAACTGGAACACCTAAAACAGGAATGGTTGTCATGGATGCAGTCATTCCAGGTAAATGTGCCGCCCCACCCGCACCTGCAATAATACATTTTAACCCTCTTTCCTCAGCCGTTTTTGCATATTCGAAAAGAAGATCCGGAGTACGGTGAGCACTTACGATTTTTGCTTCAAATGAAACCCCAAATTTTTTAAGTATATTGGCGGAATTTTCCATTGTGGGCCAATCTGATTGGCTTCCCATAATTATCCCGATGTTAGGCAAATTTGAATTGGACATCATCCAACTGATAAGAAGTAGAAGCCTGCAAGCAAGATCAATTCGTAGCATTCTAAAGAATTGAAATTAATTTATAACTGAAAGTCGAGTTGAACGGTGTTTTATAACTTAGCTCAAATTTAAAATGCATGAGATAATTATGTTTTAAAAGTTTAAGTTGGATTAAGAGCGAGCTATAAAATTTAACCGATTGACCGAATACCCGTATTTTCGTTAAGGATAAGGATTGTAGCTCCTGTAGTTCAATGGATAGAACATTGGTCTCCGGAACCGAAGATCTGGGTTCGACTCCCAGCGGGAGCGCCAGTTTTTAGAAATTCTTACTTTGAATAATTTAATTTATTGAATAAAATTCTACCTATGAATCTTACTACCGTTGACCCCCTTTCTAAAAAGCTAGAATCCCATCAAGTGTTTACTAATTTGAACACACTTTCTGAGTTAAAGTTGTTTATGGAGCACCATGTATTTGCGGTTTGGGATTTTATGTCCCTGTTGAAAAAACTTCAGGAGATTTATGTACCGCATGGTTCTCCTTGGATTCCTAACCCGAATGGTAATGTGGTTCGCTTTATTAACGAAATCGTGATGGAAGAGGAGTCTGATCAATCTTATGGCAGTAAGGGAGAATCCTACAGTAGTCACTTTGAAATTTACTTAGAGGCGATGAAAGAAGTGGGAGCCTCCACAAATATTATCGATTCTTTTCTCGACCAAGTCCGTTCGGATGGAATTGAAAAAGCGTTAAATTTTAATCTTGTACCTGAACCATCCAGGGAATTTATGGGTTACACTTTTGATTTAATAAATCGAGGAAAGGGGCATGAAATAGGAGCTTCTTTCGCGATCGGTCGAGAGAGTATTGTGCCAATAATGTTTAAGCGCATACTTGAGAAGACAAATATATCCGCAGAAGAAGCGCCAGTGTTTCATTATTATCTTGAAAGGCATGCCCACTTAGATGGGGAACATCACGGGCCAATGGCACTCCGATTACTTGATGATTTATGTACAGACAGCGAACAAAAAGAAAAGGAGGTAATCCTTGAAGTCGAATCAAGTTTAGAGGCCAGAATAAAACTGTGGGACGGGGTATTATCTGCTACCCAAAATTAATCGTTTTCACCGCTTCTAGGCTAATTCAATTTCGATTGTAAATTCATCTCTTCCTCCAGGGGGAACATGACGAACTGTTTTATTTTCTGGGGAATTGGGAGGAGACATCCATGGTTCAACGCAATAATAAGGAGCTTTCTCTTGAGTCCATGTAACAAAGGTAAGTCGTGAGCCACTTTCTGCACCGCCAACTTCGGAGATTTTAATGGGTTCTTCTTGATTGAGGAGAGATATTTCCGCCACCGGTTTTTTTAATTCGTAATAAACTCGATTAATCAAATTGGGATCTTCCATACTAGAAATTTCTTTGGATACGGGAATTTTCTTCATTGTTCCTCCGGTTTGGTATTGAAAGACTTGTTTTGCATCAATTTGAACTTGATGATCTTCCAGTCGTAAATCTTTGCGCCAAGGTATTTGAAAATATGGATGTAACCCGGCAGACCATGGAATTGGTTCACGACCTTCATTTTCTAGAACAAGGCTAATTTGCAGAGATAATTCAAGAAAATGATAAATCACCGTGAAAGTGAAATCAAAAGGATAGCATTCTCTTGTTGCATCGGACGGTTTAAGCTCAACTTCAAATCCGTGTTGATCCATCGAACGAACTCGAAAATCTGAGCTACGAGCAAAGCCATGCATGGGCATGGGGAGTGAGTTTTGCCCAGACCTCCAATGATCTTCATTACCGGCATCATAACATTTTCCTGCAAAGGGAAATAGAATGGGGATTCCTCCGTGGGTTTGTTCAAAGTTTGTTGAATTATTCTCTTCTGGCCAATGGATAATATCGCGAACGGAACCATCGCTCATATTAATGTGCCAGTTTAAAAGACGTGCTCCCTTTTCAGGTAAGGCAAGAAAAGTAGATGGGCCCACATCCCATCGCTTAATTTCTTGGTTTTGGTAAATAACACTTTCCATAAGATATCAATTGCCCGTTCTTTGAACTTAGTGCAATATATTTGTGTAAACAGCATAAGCTTTTTAAACTTTAGAATAATTCCATGCTTACATACCAAAAATTAATTACCTTTTGTTGTTTTGCGATCACATTCTCATGTTTGCTTGGGGTGGACTCAGAAGAAAGCCAACCTGAATGGTTAGAAACAAATTCTAGCACCCTTACTTCCGAAAAGATTGCTTTTCAAATTCCCATTCGGGATCAAATCGGATCTCCAATATTAGATATTTTGAGAAGAGGGCTTAAAAACGCGATTAAAGCAAATGCAGATATTGTAGTGATTGATATGGACACTCCGGGCGGCGAACTCGGGGTTACTCTTGAAATTATGCAGGAGATCATTGAATCGTTTGATCGATTTGATGGCCCAATCATTACTTATGTTAACAGGGAAGCAATTTCTGCAGGAGCTTACATTGCAATTGCTACCAATGAAATTGCCTTTGCCCCCTTTGCCCAGATCGGTGCTGCAGAAGCCGTGAGTGGAGGAGGAGCTGATATCGATTCATCCATGAAGAGGAAATTAAATTCGTATTTGAAAGCAAAAATTCGAAGTTACACTGGAAAATATAGGTATCGGTCACGAGTCATGGCCTCGATGATGGACTCGAACGAAACTCTTTTGATTGAAGGTGAGCGTCCACTTGCTGCCGATGGTTCTGTGATTCAAAAAGAGGGGGAGCTTCTAACATTGACTGCAGAAGAAGCAATTAAGGGATACGGCGACCCACTACAACCTCTTTTGGGGACCGGAATTTATGAAAGCATTGATAAATTATTAGATGAAAAATGGGGCGAGGGAAAATACCGCTTAATTAAAATGGAAATCAATTGGGCAGAGAATGTAGGCTTATGGCTTAATTCGGTTGGACCCATTATAATAGGAATTGGTTTACTGGGTTTATTTATAGAATTCAAGACACCCGGTTTCGGGTTTTTTGGGGTTGCTGGAATTATTTTTGTACTGATTTTCTTTGGCTCCAAATATGTCTCAGGCCTAGCGGGACAAGAAGAAATAATATTTTTTCTTATTGGAGTATCTTTGGTCGTGATAGAACTCTTTTTGTTTCCTGGGTTAATTTTCCCCGCTGTTTTAGGCACCTTTATGATCTTCGGGTCAATTTTATGGGCGATGGTCGACATTTGGCCCAACTCTGACTTTTCTTGGAACATTGAATTATTTCGACAACCACTCTTGGATCTTTTTCTGGCAATTGCGATTGCGCTCGGTTTAGGTCTACTCCTTTCCCGAATTCTGCCGCATACCTCGATATGGAATCAATTAATATTAGCGGAGACTGTGGGGAATTTGAGTGGGTCCAAAACAAATTCAATAGACAGTAAAGAAAAAATTAAAAATGGGAGTAGGGGCTGTTCAGTTTCCGAACTTTTCCCAACTGGACAAGTTGAGATTGGCGGAGTTCGTTACGATGCAAGATCTAGTCTAGGGAAGATCGAAAGGGGTGCTTCTGTAGAAGTAACCGGTTTTAATGATTATGAATTAACGGTGACAAAAATTAACTGATGGAATCTATTCTTACAGCTCTGTTATTTGGATACATATTAATTTTAGTAGAAGGTTTTTTGCCGGGAGGAATTTTGGGACTTGCAGGAGCATTTTGCGTCGGGTTAGCATCTTACTTCGCATATTTGGAATACGGTGGCTTGCTGGCACCTACGCTAACCTTCATATTAGGGGCATTTGGCGGTTTATTGATCGTATTTATAGAATTTAAATGGCTTTCCAAAAGTAGGCTGGGTAAAAACCTTTTTCTTTCCGGTTCTACTGATGGAATTAGCAATAAGGAATTACCAGGAGAGGAGATAATTGGACAAAAAGGAAAAACTTTAACAGAACACAAACCGGAAGGAATAACTTTGCTCAATCAGAAAAATTATGATGCCTTTTGCGAAGACGGTTTTTTACCGAAAGGAACATCAATTGTTGTAACCGGAAGAGATGACTTTCGCATTCGAATCAAACGATTTATTAACTAGTATTCAACTCACTTTCAAATTCACTCACAAAATAACTAATTTAACACAAATAATATTATGGCAGACATGATTATATGGATAGGAATCGGAATCGCTCTAATTGGCGGTCTTGTAATAGCACTGATAATGATTTCCTTTTTCAGTACCTGGCTGAAGGCACTTCTTGCAAAAGCTCCAGTTGGGTTTACAACCCTGCTTGCAATGCGCCTAAGGGGTGTACCTGTTGGGTTAATTGTCGATGCAAGAGTAACCGCGGTTAAGGCAAGTCTTCCCCTTACTACGGATCAACTTGAAGCCCACTACTTAGCAGAGGGAAATGTGGTTCAAACTGTTCAGTCGCTTATTGCGGCATCGAAGGCAAATATCACTTTAAATTGGGACCGTGCCTGTGCAATTGATTTGGCAACCAGGGGAACTTCGAAATCGGTCTTGGAAGCTGTCAGAACTTCAATTAACCCCAAGGTAATTGATTGTGTGATCGAAGGTAGAGATACTATTGATGGCGTAGCGAAGGATGGCATTCAAGTAAAAGTGAGAGCTCGAGTAACCGTTCGAAGTAATTTAGATCGTTATGTTGGGAGTGCGCAGGAGGAGACTGTTATTGCTAGGGTTGGCGAGAGTATTGTATCCACAATAGGTTCTTCTGAAAATTATAAAGTAGTTTTGGAGAATCCAAACTCTATTACAGAAAAAGTACTGGATCGAGGCTTAGATCAAGGTACTGCTTTCGAGATATTATCAATTGATATTGCAGATGTGGATCTCGGGGAAAACCGAGGAGCTGCACTTCGTTCCTCGCAAGCTGCCGCAGATAAAGAGGTAGCCCAAGCACATGCTGAAATCCGTCGGGCGGCTGCTGTGGCATTAGAGCAAGAAAATGTGGCAAAAGTCCAGGAGATGCAGGCAAAACTTGTGGAAGCGGAAGCTCAAATACCGTTAGCAATGGCGGAAGCTTTTCGTAGTGGTAATTTAGGGGTTATGGATTACTATCGATTACGAAATGTGGAAGCTGATACTGACATGCGATCGAGTATTTCTAAGGATACAGACTAATTCCTAAAATATGCCTGATATTAACCTAGATACCCTATTTATCGTAGGGTTAATCTTGGCATCGTTGATCGGTAAGATTTTTAAGAAAAAAGAACCTGATGATTCGGTTGAAAAGAAAATTGATTCAGATACTTCACTTGAAGATGCCCTCAAGGATGCTTGGCAAAAAGTTACAAAGCAACCCGAAGAGAAAACGGAGACCGCCCCACCCCTTCCAACTGCACCTTCTCTCAAAATTACTGAAGTTGAAAAACCACCACTTCCTGTTATTTCTGCTTCTCCTGAAATAGAGTCAATTATTGACTCTACCCTGAACGATTCCATTTCAGGTTCTATTTGGGATTCTACTGAGAGTAAGGTTGAATCGAGAAAGCGAATCACCTACAAGAAACAACTTTCTTCAAAAGCATCCTTAAAAAGTGCCTTTGTGCTAAGGGAAATTCTAGACCAACCGGTTTCAATTAGGCGAGAGAATCAATAGCTTATTTCTTAGGCTTCTGCTTCGGTTTTACTGCCTGCATCGCAGTTTTCTTACTGTTAATACTAAGATTTAGTCCTTCCTGCATACAACGGTTGTTCCACTTGCAAGTTTGCTTAAATTTGCATGAGTTTTCGGTACATTTTATATTCGCATTCTTCTCAGTGTCCTTCATCAATAGAAAATAGAAAATATTGATTAAGAAAAAATTCAATCCTTATTCAGCAGAAGATGTTAGAGAAATTACCAAATCATTCCCTTACTTCGGAGGAAGATAGAGTGAAATATACAGATGGCTCGATTTCGGTTACAATTTGGTTTGACGAAGATAATTCAATATTTGCATTCGAGGTTATCTTTGACCTTTTAATGAATGAAGTAGCATTACTGTATTCCAAAAAAGCACCCTCAAGATTTGTCAATATTGATCATGGAATATCCAAGCCGGGTCGAACGGTTAAGCAATCTATTGGCACAGAGAGATTACAGATTACCCCCACTCGAGTGAATGAATTTAAAAGAGTTTCCGAAAGCCTGCCAGGCGATCACAGGGAATTCATACTGCAGGTTATGTATTCACTTGAAAGCCAAACATAAGGTCCTCTTTTGCTAAATGATCTAAGTTTGGGATCTCTATTTCGGAGCCATAGCACCCTAATTCAGAAAACCTCAAGTCATCTGCCATGGTCAGCACAATATTAGGTCTTTTGGCCGAAAGGGATAAATAAGCTAAAAAACAAGGATTGTGAAAATACTTTTTATTGATTTATTTAAATTTAATTAAAATTTCTTAAGTATTGATTTATATTCGGGTCGATCTTTCCATTTCCGCAAATATTTTTTATATTCTGGAAGTTCAGTCCAAAAAATTCTCGTTGGTTGTGGAAGAACTGATCCACTTGGGTAGTCTTTTCCATTAACACTTTTTTCAATGGATTTGCGAGATTCCACAAGGATTTTTCGTAAATGAATTACTTGAGGGTGTTTGGGTCGAAATTCATTGTTGGATTCCGTCGAGTCGGTTAACAGGTTATACAGTTCTATTTTTCTTCCGCTATCTTTTGGTTGAGAAATCATTTTCCAATCGTTGTCAATTATTGCCATTCGTCCACGACTGCTGAAAACTAAGGGTTTTTCCCTTTTTGAAATCTTCGAGCTGAAAAGCGGAGTAAGGCTTACGCCATCCATAGGATTGAGCATAGCAGATTCTTGGATACCGGCAATGTCTGCTATTGTGGGAAATATGTCTACTGAACCAGAAGGATATTTGCTGATTCGGCCCGTCTTTATTTTGCTGGGCCACTCTATTATTGATGGAACCCGAATCCCACCTTCATACAGACTACCTTTATAATCTCTCAATCCACCCGTGGTGGACGGGTTTATTTTGGGTAGTCCCCCGTTATCACTGGTAAACCAGACTAGTGTATTTCGATCGACTTCCATATCTTTAAGTCCTTTGCGAAGAGTCCCTATGCTTCGATCCATCGCTTTAAGTTCCGCATAGTGATCCTGAGAATTTTTATCTAGCTCTTTAAATTCTTTCCTATCTTCTTCGAGTGCCATCCAAGGGCTATGTGGAGTACCATACCAAATGACACAGAAGAATGGTTTTTCCTTTTTTGCTTCCTGCTCCATGAACTTAAGGGCTTCCTCAACTATGATTTCGGAGGAATCTCCCTTGAACTCTTCGATTTTTCCTTGGCGACTCATAATTGGGTTGAGGTCAAAAAAATTGGTAACTGAGAGCCATCTCTCAAAACCAAATACGTGGGGCCCATGAGGGTCTGTCTTTAGTATTGGAACACCCGCTCCTCGTAGTCCAGAAAGGTGCCATTTTCCGAAATGTCCAGTGGAATATCCCGCTTTAAGTAGGGCTTGCGGAAGTGTTTTTTCCTGTGTTCTTAATGCATAGCCGTGATCAAACACTCCGGTTCGATCATGGGTTCTGCCGGTTAATACGGTAGCCCGTGTTGGCGAACATACTGGACCTCCTGCATAGAATCGATCCAATCGTAATCCGCACGAGGCCATTTTATCTAAATTGGGCGTCTTCAGCACAGGGTGATTGTAATAGCCAGTTTGTCCCCACCCTTGATCGTCTGTCATGACAAGAACAAAATTTGTCTTTCCATCTAACAGCAGCAGAGTAGAAAAACTCAGAAAAAGATTAATTATTAAAATCTTCATTTTTAATTAAGCGTATAATTATTGTTTATTTTACGATAAGATTACCTTTCATAATTGTCCAGTGTCCAGGAAAACTACAAAGGAAAGGATAATTCCCAGTTTTTTTAGGTGCATTAAAGCGAAGTATTTCACTTTCTCCTTGCTTGAGCATTTTAGTATGTACAATTATCTTGTTGGATTTCGGAATAAACTGTCCGCTTTGAGCTGCAATTGGATCCTTTGCCATATTGTTCGCAGCAAGACCAACCTCTTCTACAGAATTTGGTTTAACAAGAACAAAGTTATGTGGCGTGGCATCAGGATTTCTGAATTCAATTCGTATCGGTTGATTTCTTTTTGCATATATATCTCCCTTCAAGGACCTCTTATATTCTCCAAGGTTTGACTTTTCCATAAGTTCAACGGAATAAAGCATTCTTTCCTTCATGCAGGAAACTTTGACTTTAACTAGATTTTTTTGTCGGTCAAATTTGTTATCTTCTTTTGTTTGTTCCGCTTTTTTATAAACATTTTTTTGTCTGTTTAAAAAAGCATAAAGGAGTGGTTGTTTTTCCTCCAATTCTTCCGAATCCCAAAATTTTTTCATGGGTGCTGAACCAAGGGAAGTTTTAATGGCGTAGCTTAAGTGTTTATCATTGGGTTTACTGCTTACAACTTTCAGTGCTTCAAACGCACTTTTGGTACCGATATAACTGCAAGCAATTGCTGCTTCTAATCTTACAAGCCCATTTTTATCTCGAGCCGCTTTTAGTAATAAATCATCTCCCCTATTGGTCAATGAATGCCAATGTCTAAGTTGTCGTGTGGCTGCTGCCCGAGCGTTGTGGTTTTCACATTGAAGCAATTCCGCAAGGAGTTTTATATTAGATTGCTCCACATTCCGGTAAGTCCACAATGCCTCGACTTGATGATGCCTGAAGCGTGGATCATTGGTATCGAGTTTCTTGACCCATTGGTCGAGTGCTTTTTTAACTAGAATTGGTTCCATCTCGCGAATCTCCCTTTTAGCCCAGTAACGGTAGCGATATTCTGGTCGTTTAAGCAGATTGAGCAATTGAGGAAGAGTAGCACCAGTAATTTTCGGTGGATTTACTTCTTTTGCTCCCTTTGGCAGGATACGCCAGATGCGACCGGACTTTCGATCTCTCCTTTCATCTCGGAGAGAATACTGGGCATGTCCCTTTACCGGGTTGTACCAATCGCAGACATACATCGCACCTCTTGGGCCGTATCTTAGATCAACTGGAATAAAGCTGAGATTAGACGAAAATATAATATCTGAAACATACTCTTCTTCGTATCCGTATTCGTATTCTTTCCACTTTAATAGCTCCACCCGGTTGGTTGATTTATAGCGGACTTTAACCATCATCCCCTGTAATTCTTTTGGCCAGTTTGGAAAGTCAATAAATTCCTGTCCGCATACTCCTGAATAAGCCTGCATCCCACTAGGCTTTGGGTGTTGTTTTGGGTAAGGAGGGTCGAGTGCATGATGGGCAGAGGCAAAAATTGGGTAACTGGCAACATGCTGGCCCCAGTCATCAAAGGTAACCCCCCATGGATTTGTACTGGGGTGAGTTCCAAAAGCAGTGAGTCTGTGTAGCTTGGGTTCCCAGGCGAACCAGCCGCTATTTTGTTGTCTAACTGGGCCGTAGGGGGTTTCCACCTGAGTGTGGTGAAAAATAGATTCCCGGAAAATTAGGTCCCCGTCCGGAGTCCAGACAAAGTCATGAAGTGCATGGTGAGAATCTTCACACCCAAATCCAGTGAGGGGGATTTCTCGGAAGTCCGCTTTTCCATCTCCGTTGGTATCCTTAAGAAAAGTCATGTGCGGTTCCTCTGAGACATAGACTCCCCCATTCCCAAATTCGAATGACAGAGGAACATTCAAACCTTCTGCCCAGACTGAACATTGATCGGCTTTTCCGTCTTTGTCTAAATCTTCCAGGATTACTATCTTGTCGTTTGGAGCCTGTCCCGGATAGACATGAGGGTAAGTGGTTGAACAGGATACCCACATTCTACCTTTTCCGTCCCATCTCATTTGAATAGGACAGGCAATGTCAGGAAATTGTTCTTCACTTGCAAAAAGAGATACCTCGAATCTGGGATCAACCTTAAAAGCCGCTTTTTCCTCCTCGGGTGACATCCATTTGTTAGCACCCCTACTCTCCTTGGTGATGGGCAAGGGAGGGACATTAGAATCATTGATGATGGGGGAAGGCTTTTTGCCTTGGGCAAGGCGGTGAATTTGCCGATCCCTATTCTCGGTCATCAGATCAAAATTTCTCATAGCGGGCAGAAAATCGAGGTACCCATAACTCCCTTTTCTTCCACCGGTGTAATAAAATGTGTTGAGTGGGCGGTATCGATAAAAATGTTGTCTGTTTTTTTCAATCACCGCGGCGCGTATATCCTTATCTACAGAGGGAGCCTCTTTTTGAAAAACTCCTTCGAATAAAATTTTTGCAAACTTAGAATATCCGAGGGCATTTAAATGTGCTCCATTTATGGTTAGGTCGTTTTTTTTCAGGAGCATTTCTGCAGCAGTTCCATCAAACACATTGACGAAGCCGACTTTTTGTTTGTCCGCAACTTTTTTCATGGACTTACAGTAAGCCTTAATGTTCTCATTATTCAGGTTGGCTGCGGAAACACCGTTGACATTTTCGTTTGCGATTGGCGAGACCAGCACCAGAAGTGGTGCGGATTTCCCATTGTACGATTTTGACCCTAAATTTAACAAATAATTTGCCAGGCGAGTTTCAAAAGAGGAAAGTTCTTTTATTCCACCAAACGATTCGTTGAACCCAAAAGCAGCGATAATAATGTCTGCCTTCATTGCAGTAAGGTGTTGTTCAGTATCGGCAAAATTGGCGGGCCTTGGTTGCAGGTCAATCTCATCCGCTGACCAAGCCAAATTCCTAACCACCAAATTTAGATCGGGATGCGCTTTTTGTAGGATTGCCTCGAAATGGCCAAAATTTCGCATTCGATCAAAAAGGGTGTTTCCTAAGAGTGCAATGCGGGCATTCGCCTGTAACGTAAAGGGTAGCCTGGAGGGGATTGGGTTGGTAGATTCAGGCCTTTCTGCGTTGGACGCAAACATGGCGTATTTTCGAAAGTCTTCCTCTTCCGAGTGAAGGGAGATTGAGTAGAAAAATGCGAGGAGCCAAACGAAAGATAAGCTTGGGCCCTTAAACACTTTAGAGATTCTGTTCTTCATAAAATTCATTTTTTAATACAAGTTTTTTGATGAAAGTTTGGGTACCCGTTGGATTTATTGCTTTATTTTTCGCACTCTATTGGAAGTGAAATCACTGTAATCTGATAGAATCTATTAAGGGCAACGACCTATTATCTTTCAACTGTCAAAACACATTCAATTGAAAATTCTAAATGAGGGGTATTGTCTTTGGAAAACAGTCGATGTTCCCATCTGAAGTTAATTTCAGTGGGGTTTTAAAGTTCGCACTGAATTATAAGAAACCAAGTTACCGATTTATTCGGATCGAGATTCCCATTCCTCGGGAATGAGTGTGAGTAATCCCCGAGTATCCTCCACCTGTCACTCCAACTCCATTCATGTTCATTCCTCCAGTGTAAGGATTGACGAACACCGGAGCCGGACCTCGGGGTAAAACGATCAGTGAGTTTGGATTTTGGTTTTTGCCTAGGACCACAATTCTTTGTGGTTGCTGGTAAAGAATGGGTCCCCCGACGCTAGGCATGCCGTATAAATTTCCTGAGGGGATAAGCACAGTTCCCGTATTTTGGGTAACGGATCGACTTGCCTGAAAGGATATACTTGCCCGCCAGTTGTTTTCGATTAGATCAAAATTTACTCTCGTTGCATTAAACCTACTATACGCCCGGCCTAGTTTGTCATAGCCGTCCACCCAAGCAAGAAAAGGGGTAGGCCCGTTTCCTATCGCAACCGGAGGAAGTCCGGGCTGATATAAGACCGTTTGGCCATACCCCACTCCGCCTGAATTTAAAATTTGTAGGAACATTTGAAGATGTCCGGGGTATTCCTTACCGACATAAAGATAGTTTTCAGTCGCTCCCTCATGCCATTTTAAAGTATAGGCCTGATCTTCAACGCTAAAAGAAGAAAGCTTGCTATTAAAAGATTTTCCATCTTTCCGAATAATACTTACGACCTCTGATTTTTTATCATAGGCTGTAATGGAAGCCACGATTTTACGAACCCCATCTGCACTCGTGAATGTGCGGGCTTCCATAAAAGAAACAATAAGTAGAAGGCAGAAAATATGCTTAAATAATGGCATTTACAATCAATCTAGTCCGAAACCCTTCAAATCGTCAAATCGCAAGCTTGCTTTTTAAAGCTTGTGCATTCCGAAGGTAAGACTTGGGATGTTCTCTCAAGCCCCAATTTAAAACCAAACCATCAATCATGAAAGTAACTTTATTCCTCTCCCTAATACTCTCTATTTTTACGGTAAACAAAATCTTAATATCCAAGGAGCTACCCTTTGGAGTCAGGCCCAATATCGTACTCATGATAACCGATGATCAAGGTTATGGACCGATAGGAAAGCACGGCAATCCTTGGATCCAGACACCTAATCTTGATAAGCTACACGGGCAAAGCACCCGCTTTGAAAGGTTCTTGGTCAGTCCCACCTGCTCGCCCACCCGAGCCGCCCTTATGTCGGGCCGTCACCCCATGAAAAATGGAATTACTCACACCATTTTAGAAAGGGAAAGGATGGCATTAAGCACGGTGACCCTTCCTCAGGTGTTATCGAAGGCGGGCTATGTTTCTGGGATATTTGGCAAGTGGCATTTAGGGGACGAGGAGCCCTACCAACCACATAAGCGCGGGTTTGACGAAGCCTTTATCCATGGAGCAGGTGGAATTGGACAGAAATTTAATTGCTCATGTGCTGATGTTCCGGGTAATCAATATTTTAATCCAACCATTCGTCACAATGGTTCCTTTGTAAAGACTAAGGGCTATTGCACCGACTTATTTTTCACCGCTGGAATGGGATGGATGAAAAAAATGAAAGACCAAGGGAAACCCTTTTTTGCCTATATCACGACGAATGCTCCGCATGGCCCTTTTATTGCTCCGCCCCAAAATGCAAAACGATTTACTGATCTTGGTTTCTCCGAAAGAGATGCCGGATTCTATGGAATGATAGAAAACATCGATCAGAATATGGGGCGGCTTATGAGCAAGCTCGACGAATGGAACCTCGCCAAGGACACAATCCTTATTTTTATGTCTGATAATGGCTCAGTTGGCGGAATGGTACGAGAGGGCTCCAAGCTTGGTATGTCCAAGGACGGCAAGCCTATGGAGGGTTTCAATGCGGGGATGAAGGGTGCAAAAAGTTCGGCTGATGAAGGTGGGGTTCGCGTGCCATTTTTTGTTCGTTGGCCAGGCAAATTCGCAGCCGACCAAGCGGTTGAAAGGATTTCCGCTCATATTGATCTTTTACCCACACTTGCTGATATTGTGGGAATTGACCAGTTACCCAAGGGGCAAGTCGAGGGACGGAGCCTCCTGCCGCTAATCAAAAATCCACAAGCCAAGTGGAAGGACCGCTATCTTTTTACGCAGGGTGCCCGTTGGAAAACCGGTTCCGAACCGACTGATCATATGTGGAAGCGTTTTGCAGTTAGGAACGAGCGTTTTCGCCTAGTGGAGAACAAGCTCTACGATATGAAGAAAGATCCTTCGCAACTTTTGGATATTGCAGACAAAAATCCCAAAGTAGTTCAGTCGATGCGTTTAGCCTACGAAAAGTTTTGGAAGGAAACCCGCCCCCTTATGGTGAATGAGGAAGTTCCCATGTCTCCAACCCAGCCCTACCATATACTTCATGCCAAGCAGTTAGAGAATGGCGGTATTCCGGACTGGAACGCACCCCCACTTTAACTAAAAGAATCAAAGACCATTAAAAGAAAATTAGCTAAATCGTGGGTGTAAATTTGACTTAAATAGTTGTTTTTAATGGTTTAAGTATGACTTTGTCATGAATGTAATTTTCCGAACATTTGTCTTCTTTTGGATATTACAACTCGCCCATTTAAGTTTGGGGGTAGATGCCAAGAAAGTTGCGTTTTTTGAAAAGAAGATTCGACCCATTTTGGTAGAGAATTGTTACGAGTGTCATTCGGAAAAAGCCAAAAAAGTGAAAGCAAATCTATATCTCGACACGCGGGCGGGTTGGATTCAAGGGGGAGACAGCGGAACGGTAATAGTACCCAAAAAACCTGGTCAAAGTTTATTATTTAAGGCGATAAGTTACGAGAGTAACGACCTGCGAATGCCGCCAGATGGCAAGTTGTCTAAAGAAGCGATTAAGAATCTCCAAAAATGGATTTTGGAAGGAGCGATTGACCCTAGGGAAAATGAGATGGGAATGAAAAAAAAGCAAAACCCTATTTCCTTAAAGGAGCTAGCAGATGTACGGGACTATTGGGCTTTTAAACCGGTTCAATCTCAGCCATTTCCCAAAGTTAAGATGGCGGGATGGGCCGAAGATTCAATCGATTATTTTGTTTTGGCAAATTTGGAGTCAAAAAAATTAACCCCCTCGCGGTATGCGGATAAATATACTTTATTAAGAAGGATTTATTTTGACCTCATCGGATTACCTCCAAGCCCAGATCAAATTAATGATTTTATTTCTGATCGCTCTCCGAATGCGTTTCCAAAAGTGGTCGATGAATTACTCGGCTCAGAAAGGTTTGGAGAAAGATGGGGTCGACATTGGCTCGATGTTGCTCGTTATGCCGATACTATTGGTGGAGGCCGGAACAACCCTTTTCCTAATGCCAGCCGTTATCGAGATTATGTGGTATACAGTTTTAATAAGGACAAACCCTTTGATCGCTTTGTTATCGAGCAAATTGCGGGCGATCTGATGCCTTCAAAATCTAAATTGGAATATAATGAATATCTTACAGGCACGGGATTTTTGGCTCTCGGTCCGCATAATTATGAATTACAGGACAAGGAACTCTTACGCATGGAAGTGGTCGACGAGCAACTAAGCGCGGTGGGTCGGGCGTTCATGGGCATTACTATGGGTTGTGCCCGCTGTCATGACCATCCCTTTGACCCGATTCCAACAAAAGAATACTATTCTATGGCGGGTATTTTTCGGAGCACTAATAGCTTGGTTCCAGGAAATGTAGCTAGTTTTCATGAAAGAGTATTGCAGGATGACTTTGGCACCCAACGAAAAGAACACGCGAGAGTCTTGACTTCTCTTGAGGAGAGATTGAAGGAAGCCATTTTAGCAGTTAGGTTATTAGGTGGTAAAAAGATAAGTTTGATTAGACAAAAAAGGAATTTAGACCCACTTTACTTAGACGGAATTGTTGTGGATGATTCAGATGCCAAATTGATCGGTAAATGGATTTCCTCGACTCACACAAATGGCTTTGTGGGAAAGCGATATTTGCATGATGACAATAAAGGTAAGGGTACTAAATCGATTACTTTTTCGGCAAATATTCCACGCAAGGGAGAATATGATGTTCAAGTTTCTTACACCGTTGGTTTAAATCGATCAAACAGAACTCCGGTGACCATTATGCATGCGGATGGCGAACATAAAGTCCTACTTGATCAAACAAAAGCCCCTCAAATACTGGGAGCGTTTAAGTCGGTTGGAAGATTTAATTTCGACAGGAGAGTAATGGAGGTCGTTCAGATTACAACAGAAGGAACGAGGAAGGTTGTGATCGCGGATGCGATCCGCTTGGTTCCGGTAATGAAAGTGCCTTCTCTCGACAAAACGGCGAAAAAAAGTACTGCTGATTCTAAAAAAAATAACATGCTTAAAGTTCAGATTAAGAATGCAGAAATACGAGTCGAGGAGCTGAAAAATTTAATCGTTGAGCACAATAAGAAGGCTCCGCCTAAAGCTGAAAAGGCATTGTCAGTTCGAGAGCAGAAGGCAGTTGGTGATTGGCATGTTCATCTTCGTGGAGGAATCCGTAATTTGGGACCGCTTGTTCCGCGGGGATTTTTGGTAGTCGCAACCCCGCGGCATACATCTCCATTTCCCCAGATACCTGAAGGATCAAGCGGTCGCCTAGAACTTGCCCATTGGGTATCCTCTCCTCAAAACCCCCTTACTGCTCGAGTATTTGTCAATCGGGCTTGGCATCATCTTTTTGGTCGTGGAATCGTATCGAGTACAGATAATTTCGGGAAAATGGGAAGTCGACCTACCCATCCAGAACTTCTCGATGACCTAGCACAATTTTTCATTGATAACAAATGGTCTATCAAGACACTTATCCGCAAAATTGTACTTTCGGCAACATATCAAATGTCTTCCACCGCAAATGAAAAGGCATTAAAGGAGGATCCGGAGAATCAACTATTTTCTAGACAGAATAGACGAAGACTGGATGCGGAGGCAATTCGAGACGCCATGCTATTGGCAAGTGGGCAGATTACATTTGAAAACTCGAAGGCAAATCAAAATCGTTCATTGTTTCAAAAGATTGACCGGAACAAAATTCCAGAAATTTTTACTGTCTTTGATTATCCCAATCCAGGATTGGTTTCAGGGAATCGTAACACTAGCACTGTTCCTACCCAAGCTTTGTTTATGATGAATAGTGATTTTGTAATGAGGCAAGCTGTGCTTACCGCTCAAAATATCTTCGGTCGAGAAAGTGTAGATGTCGAACTCAAGATTAAATTGGTTTTCCTGAGCTGTCTTGGGCGTGAGCCGAATTACGACGAAAAGAAACTGGTTTATAGTTACTTAGATCAAAGCCTGGACGGAGAAACTGGCACTAAAGCAATGGAAGGCCTTGTGCATTCTCTTTTTGCATGTTTAGATTTTCGATATTTGAATTAGGAAAGTAATGACTAGGTGTTTTCAAGAATTAACCCGAAGAAGTTTACTTCAAACAGTAGCTTGTGGGTTTGGTTCTATTGCCTTAGCCGGATTAGAAAATGCAAATGCTCAACCCTCAAGCTCCCTTCTTGCGAAGCCTCCCCGTTTTCCGCAACGAGCTAAACGGATTATCTTTATTTTTATGGCTGGTGGCCCGAGTCATGTGGATACATTTGATTACAAGCCTGAACTTTTTACGAAGGACGGAAAGGAGATCGATTTTGTAGGGGTTCGCACAAATACATTTGGTAAAGCGAGCAAACGCAATTTGATGAAACCTCTTTGGGATTTTAAGCAACATGGACAGTGCGGAAAGCATATTTCCTCTCTATTTCCCAATATTGCGAGCCATGTCGATGAACTGGCTTTTATTCACTCCATGCATACCGAGGGAGTGGCTCACGGTCCCTCAACTCTTTTCATGCATACTGGAGCAACTAACTTGGTTCGTCCATCCATGGGGAGCTGGATATCGTATGGACTAGGATCGGAGAATCATAATTTGCCCGCTTTCGTAACTATTTCTCCATCTACAAGCAAGGGCGGTCCGAGAAATTATGGGAATGCCTTTTTGCCATCCATTCACCAGGGAACCGCCCTTGGAAGAGCTGGGAATGTGAATGGAGCCAAGATTCGAAATGTAGAAAATGCCATGCTCGGTGATTCTCAGAGAAAAAGTCGCTTTGACCTCTTGCAGAATTTAAATACGGTTCAGTCGAATCGTTATTCGCATGATGATGAGTTGGAGGCGACTATTGAAAATTACGAATTGGCTTGGCGTATGCAGATGGAAGCGCCGGAATTAACGGATCTCTCCAAAGAAACCAAGTCGACCAAAAGTATTTATGGGATCGACGAGAAAGATACCGATGATTTTGGAAAGCAATGCTTACTGGCAAGAAGAATGGTAGAGCGAGGTGTTAGGTTCGTAAGTGTTAATTATTCGGATGAATCCGCTAATCCGAGGTGGGATCAACACAGCAACATGCCGAATCATGCCAACCATGCCAGAGCAACCGACAAGCCGGTTGCTGGATTATTACAGGACCTAAAAGCGAGGGGCTTATTGGAAGATACCTTAGTATGGTGGGGCGGGGAATTCGGAAGAACCCCTTTTTCTCAGGGAAAAGATGGGCGTGATCATAATCCACGGGGCTTTACAGTATTTTTAGCCGGTGGTGGAATTAAGCCAGGTATTTCTTATGGTTCGACAGATGAAATTGGAGGCACTGCTGTTGATAACCGTGTCCATATGCATGATCTGCATGCCACCATTCTACACGCAATGGGCCTGAATCATGAAAAATTGACTTACAGATCTGCAGGGAGAGATTTCCGACTGACCGATGTACATGGAAGTGTGGTAGAGGATTTGTTTTCTTGAGGTCTTATCCTTTAAACTTAGGATATCGAATTCAAAAAAGGCTAAAAGTATTCAATCTACAATGTAGTACGTTGTTGTTAAATTTAATTCAGGATCTGCATTCTGATAGTAAAGAGCTTGCAAGATTTGCTGACAGATGTTAATTCTGATCGCTTTCTCTAATTTTTGTACCCCCCCAATTTATTATGTCAGAATTAAGTGATTTAACTATCAAGGTAGCGCCACGCGAACAAACTGGCCGCCAGGCTTGTAATAGACTCCGTGCGTCCGGAAGGATACCTGCTGTTTTTTACGGCAAACAAATTAACAAGTCATATTCAATTGAAGATCGAGCAATGCGCATTCTTTTGCGAAAAGCTTCAGGATCATCGTCTTTGTTCCGTCTGCTTGGAGAAAAAGGGGAAGATGAGCTTGTTTTGATTAAAGACATGCAAATGGATTCTATCAAAGATACAATAACACACATTGATTTTATTCAGGTTAATCGCGGTGAAGATCTTCAAACTAAAGTACCTCTTACTCTTCTTGGAGAAGCGGAGGGAGTCAAGACACAGGGTGGAATTTTAGAGGCACTGGTTAATGAAGTGGAAATTCGTTGCCGACCTAGTAATTTACCTTCTCAAATTGAACTTGATATATCAAAATTAGAACTTGGAGAAAATTTACAGGTTAAAGATTTGCCGGTAATTGAAGGAGTCGCTTATGTTGCAGAATTGGATGGAATGCTTGTTTCATGCGTAGGTAGTGCGGGCGGTCGTTCATCGGCAGAAGATAATGAGGACGGGGAGTCGGAGGAAGTTGCTACAGATCAAGAATCTACCGAAGAGTCAAAATCATCTGACTAATCCGGAATTTTTTATAATCTTAAAACCTTTCGATTGTAAATGACTCGTGGCAAATTTCGCAATAATTGGACTTGGAAATCCTGGAGATATTTATCAAAGCACTAGGCACAATTTAGGCTTTTGGTTACTTGATAAAATTGCAGAAAAAGAAAATGTCCGGTTTAATAATAGTAAAGAATTTCATGCCGATCATTTAATTATGAAACGCAAAGAAAAAAAAGTTCTTTTAGTGAAACCCAAAACTTTTATGAATGAGAGTGGGCGCTATCTTTCGAGTATCCTGAATTATTTTCGATGCTCCCCTGAGAATGTTATAGTGCTTCACGATGAATTAACTTTGCCATTTGGCGAAATAAAAATTTCCAAAAATAGAGGAGCCGGCGGTCACAACGGGGTTAGTAGTGTAATTTCATCACTTGGTAATTCCTTTGTGAGATTTAGACTTGGAATCGGCAACAAGCCTTTCCCTCAAATGAAACTTTCTGATTTCGTTCTTTCCAAACTTTCTGCTGAGGAATGTTTATTTTTAGAAAATAAAAAAGATAATTTTTATGACGCTCTATTTGGGATTTTAGATAACGGAATAGATGCCACAATGAATTTAATTAACCAAACAAAACGATCCCAATCAACCTCATGAACAAGAGAAACTACTTAGCAACTATTGTATACAATGCCCGCGGGGCAGATGGATCTTCTGACGAAATGATTCCAAAATTAAGTGAAATCATCCGCCAATCAGAAGGAGAAGTCACAAAAGTAGAAAACCAAGGTAATCACGATTTTATCTACCCTCAAAGCAAGGAAGTGACTTCTGGAACTTACCTCCAATTCGAAATTGAGGCTGATGCAGAAATGCCTCTCCGCTTGAAAGAAAAATTAAAGCTAGAAAAAAAAGTTGATCGCGTTCTAATTGAGCGCAAGTAAAGTAAGTTAAATCTTCTTTACTACTTTAAATTTATTATGGCATCGTTAAACAAAGTTCTACTCATAGGAAATCTTACCCGTGACCCTGATGTAAGAATGATGACTAATGGTCGCCCAGTTTGCAATTTCGGGCTTGCCTTAAATCGCTCTTACAAGGACGCAGAAGGTAATCGTAAGGATGAGACTACTTTTGTTGATGTTGAGTCCTTTGGCCCTAGGGCAGAAGCAGTCGGTCGGTTTTTCACTAAGGGTCGGGCAATTTTTATCGAAGGGAGACTTAAGTTAGATCAATGGGAGTCTAAGGAGGGTGAAAAGAGAAGTGCACTTAAGGTGGTTTTAGATAGTTTCGAGTTTGTTGATTCCAAGCAAGAGGGTGGTTCTACTGCACCTAGAAGTGGGGAGCAGACAGCACCACCTCAGGCAAATGAAGCCCGACCAAAACCTTCCCCCGAACCGGCTCCAGAAAGCAACGACTTAGATGACGATGTACCTTTTTAATCACTGACAAATTTATAATTATGGCCACCACAGAAATACTACTCGTAGAACACATAAACAATCTTGGATCCGAAGGAGATGTTGTAAAGGTCCGACCTGGATTTGCACGAAATTATCTTTTGCCCCAGAAGAAAGCAGTTCCATTAAATCACGCAAATAAAAAACGTTTAGATTCATTAAAGGTTGCCCGTGCTGCCAGAGAGACTGACGAACTTCAGAAATCACAAGAGATTGCCACCAAGTTAAAGGATACAAAAATCGCCGTGGCGGTGAAGACGGGTGCGGGAGGAAAACTCTTTGGATCCGTGACTGTTCACCATATTCTTGAAAAGTTGAGTGAAAAAGGATTTACTTTCGATAAGAAACACATCACTTCATTTTCTCCGATCAAGGCATTGGGAATTAGTAAGATTTCGATTTCACTACACAAAGATGTGGAAGCCGAAGTTGAAGTTGAAGTCGTGTCTGAGAATCCAATTGAAGAGAGCGAGTAACTCTTACCTATTCGCTAATTAGCAGGATTATTTGAATGCCAAGTCTAGGAACTTCTTCTTCTAAAGAAAAATCAGTTCCTAAGTACCAAGGTTCTGGAGCCAAACATCAATCATCTGTTAAAGATACCATAGAGGGTAAACCTCTACCTAGCAATTTAGATGCAGAGCAAGGTTTACTCGCGGCTTGCATTATGGATACATCCGGTGAGGTAATGGGAAGATGTGCGGAGCAAGCAATTAGTGCCGATCATTTTTATCATTTAAATCACCAAATTATTTTCGAAGCACTTTTGGACCTTAATCGTGATAATAAGGCTGCGGATGAAATTTTACTGGCAGAAAAACTTGAAAGTAGAAAGCAACTAGAACAAGTAGGTGGACAAAATGGCTTATTTGAACTTACTTCAAGAATCGATACCACTGCCCATGCAACCTATTGGTTAGAGATCGTCAAAGAAAAAGCCCTTTTAAGAAGATGTATATATGTTGCTTTTGAAATTATAGACGGTGCGAATAACCTACAGGGCGAAGTCGATGATTTTCTTTCTGGAATGGAGCAAAGGGTCTGCGAGTTGGGTGATGATCAAAATACCCGTTCCTCTATTCATTTTAGAGAGCCGATACAGAAAGCTATGGGTGAGATCCAGAAAATGCTTTCGAAGGAAGAATCGGATGGTTTGTTAACAGGCTATAAAGATTTGGACAATCTGACAAATGGCTTGAAATCGTCAGAAATGATTGTTATCGCGGCCCGGCCTTCTGTAGGTAAAACAAGCCTTGCGATGAACATCGTCGAGAATATTTCCTTCTCCCACAAGTATATTAACAACCCGAAAAATATCTTAGTTTTTAGTTTAGAAATGAGTGCCTCATCATTAGCGATGAGATTAATATGCGGAAAGGCAAAGGTAAATATGAATGATTTGCGTAAGGGCTTTGTTGCAAAGAATTACGCAGAAAAACTAAATGAAATAAGTCAGCAATTTCAACAAGCTCCCATTTGGGTAGACGATACAAGTGGCTTGAGTATCAATCAAATCCGTGCAAAAGCACGAAGAGTTAAATCAAGGAATGGTCTTTCTTTAATTGTGATTGATTATTTACAGTTAATTTCAGGGGATCGTTATTCTTCTTCTCGGGAAAATGAGATATCAGTGATTTCAAGAGGATTGAAATCGATGGCAAAAGAATTAGAAGTCCCGGTTATTGTTCTTAGCCAGCTCAATCGAGATTCTGAAAAAGAGAAAAGGGACCCCCGACTTTCAGATTTGAGGGAATCCGGTTCAATTGAGCAGGATGCTGATATTGTTATGTTATTGGGTAAAGAAAGAAAGGGGGAAGATATTCGTGCAAGTGATGTTTCTCAGACTGGTGAAGAAAGCCAAGCAGATGACTTTGAGCCTATTAAGTTAATCCTTGCCAAGCAAAGAAATGGGCCTACCGGTTATGTAAATCTTGCATTTGTGCGGAAATATACGAAATTTGAAAGTGCACAATATGACCCCCGACTTAATTAAAAATTAAATGAATAAAATTCGTTCTCTTTTCCCCATCCTGTTCCTACTTTCTGGAATGATGATTTTATGGTCTCAAGTAGTTCCAGATGGTAAAACAATTTCTTCCATATCCATCGAATTGGAAGGCCCTGATACCATTGGGAAATCTTTTATTTTACAAAATTTACAAATAGAAACGGGAATCCCTTACAAATCCAACGCGATAGACAAATCGATTACTAACCTTATGGCAACGGGTGCGATTGATGATGTAAAAGTATTTTTGGACCCAGAAATAAGCACTGAACAAGAGGTGGCCTTAGTTTTTAAGGTCTATACAAAGTCTCGGATTGGAACGATTATCTTTGAGGGTAATGATAAGTTGTCCGATCGAAAACTCGAAAAGGAAATTGAAATAAGTATCGGGGAATTGTTGGACGAGTCTGAGATAAAAGCTGATCAACGGGCACTTAAAGAGTTATATTTAGAAAAAGGTTTTTGGAATTCTCAAGTAGACAGTCAAATTATAACCAAAGAGGAAGGAAGAAGCGTCTCAGTTGTATTTAAAATTATAGAAAATGAAAAACGAAAAATAGGTAAAATTATTTTCGAAGGAAATAAGAATATTTCAGATAAAAAACTCTTAAAGGAAATGGAAACAGCACCCTGGAGGTTTTGGAGATTTTGGTCTAAAAGATCTCGTTACCGACCTAGTATCTTTGAAGAGGACTTAATTAAACTCAGAACTGCTTTCCGTGATCAAGGTTTCTTAGATGTCACAATTGAGCAAAGTGGAGTAAAAATTATTCCGAAAGGATCTAATTCTTTAGATGTTGTCATCCGTGTGGACGAGGGTGAGCGATCCTATTTCGGTGAAATATCTATAGTTGGTAATTCCGTCATTACTGCAAAAGATTTAAAGCGACTGGATAGTCGTGCTGACAAAGAACTAAAGACAGGGGATCACTATTCGCCAACACTTCTTTCCGAGGAAAGAAATCGCTTGCGAAAGAAATACGGCGAGCAGGGTTATTTGGATGCCAGGGTGGTTTCGATTAGAAAGCCTAATCTTCAAACAGGACAAATTGATCTAAGGTTTGAGATTACGGAAAATAACAAATTTACTGTGAACACAATTCAAGTTCGGGGAAATGAGAAAACAAAAACAACTGCCATTGTTCGGGAACTTGCTTTGGCGCCAGGTGAGACGTTCGATTTACTTCGAATGGAAACGAGCGAATCCCGTCTAAGAAATACGCGTTTTTTCGAGAAAGTAACATTGGATGACGAACCAATTGCATCACAGGATCCAGAATTGCAAAGTAGCAGAAGAAACCTGGTAGTAAATGTAGAGGAGGGTCGCACTGGACATGTTTCTTTTGGAGTTGGATTTAGTACTTTAGAGAAAGCGATGATGTTTGCCGAATTTAGGCAAGGAAACTTCGATATAATGAGATGGCGTAGTCCCCATCGCTTGCAGGGAGACGGGCAGAAATTCCGTCTTCGTTTAAAGCTGGGTGCTCGAAGTAATGAGGTTCGACTTGCACTTGAGGAACCCTGGTTTATGAATCGCAGGGTTGCTGCTGGATTTGAGTTATTTCGGGAAAAGTCTGATTACTACAGTTCATACTACGATGAAATGCGAGCAGGGTTTGAGGTCTATTTTAGAAAGAGATTATTCGAGCTTGTAGAAGGTCGCTTATTTTATCGTCTCGAAGATGTCATCATTAGTGATATCGGAATTGGTGTTCCTGCTTTCATAACTAACGATCCGAAATATGATCCATCGAAAAACGAAATTGACCGAACAATTTCTAAAGTGGGTCTTAGTTTAACCCGTGATACAAGAAATAGTATCTTATTTCCCTCCGAAGGTAGCATTGTTACCCTACGAAAAGAATTTGCCGGTGGCCCATTTGGTGGAGATGCTGACTATGGCCGTTTCGAATTACAGGGAGCGAAGTTTTTTGAGACTTTTACTCCTATGGAACAAGTTTTATCGATCGTAGGGAGAACAGGAACACTGGGTCGTTTTGATGGAAAAGATGCAGATGTACCTTTCTTCGAAAAATTCTTTTTGGGGGGGCCCTATAATTTGAGAGGATGGGACTATCGGGAGGCAGGGCCACAAGATTCAAAAGAACCTAATGGAGGAAATTCTTACAGTTATTTAAGTGCAGAGTATACTTTTAAAATTGCTGACCCATTGCGTTTTGCAGTTTTTTATGACGGCGGTTTTTTAAGAACCAATGATTTTAAATTTCTGCCTGGAGATGATATGGAAGGCTGGCATGATAATTGGGGATTGGGAGCACGCATAATGGTTATGGGTATGCCCCTTCGACTAGATTTAGGTTTCCCGATCTCGGATCCCTCAAAAACAGGTGGATCGCCGCAGTTTCATTTTTCTGGTGGTACACGATTTTAAACTTTCACTATTCATTCATTACCTAACTCACATCTAATATGCATAAGCTAATTCTCTTTTTGACCCCTCTCGCCTTTTTGTTTTTAATGCCTTCTTTTTCGATTGCACAAAAAGTAGCGGTGGTAGATGTACAGAAAGTTTTTGATGGATATCAAAAGGTAAAGGAAGCAAGAGCTAGATTGGACAAGTCCAAGAAAATTGCGATGGAGGAACTCGAAATTTTCCGTGCAGAAATGGAGAAAATTGTTAAAGAACTAAAAGAAATGGAGGATAAGATTAAAAATCCAAATATTGACAGCACGGACCTTAGAAAAAAATACCAAGAAAAAGTTGAAAAAGCGAAGGTCAAGCAGGACGATATGGTTTCTTACGATAAACGAGCGAAGGCTACCATTTCTCAAAGGCAAAGAAACCTACTTGTCGAACATCTTGCAGATATCCGTAAAGCGGTCCAACAAGTGGCAGGTGCTAAAGGGTATGATTTGATCTTAAATTCTTCAGAAACGCAGTTGGGTGTATTTTATGCAGGAGATAAATTTAATGTGACTGAGGAAGTTATTATTACTCTTAACGCATCCCAAGGTAAAAAGTAAGTAGTCCGTTTAAAACTGCTCTGAAAGTAGGAGCTTATGAACTTTAAGATAGCTTTCGACCAACTTCTTGTGATCCTTCCTTCTGCGGAAGTAGATGGAACTTTAAAGATTTCTAGTTTAAGTGGCATCGCTGCACTTGAAAGAGCGGTTGAAGGTGATATTTCTTTTCTAGGTAATTCAAAGTACAAGTCATTAGTTTCAAAATCTAATGCATCTATTATTTTATTGCCTAAGAACTACATTGGTTCTCCAAAAGAAAACCAAGTTTTTCTTCGAATTGATGACCCTTCACGTGGATTGGCTTCATTATGCAGCTTTTTAGAGGGTGAATTGTATCCCCCGCCAAAAGCTGAAATTCATTCAACTGCCTGGGTTGATTCAGGTGCAAAATTGGGTGCTGGAGTTGCCATTGGCGCATTTTGTTTTATCGGAAAAGAAGTTTTAATTGAAGCCGGCAGTATTATTGGAACTCATTGCCATATCGGAGATTTTGCAAAGATTGGTCGTAATGCGAATTTACACCCCGGTGTGAAGCTATTATCAAGGTGTGAGATCGGTAATAATGTTGTAGTTAATGCGGGAGCTGTCATTGGATCCGAAGGCTATGGATTTGATCAGGCCGAGGGCTCTCATAAAAAGATACCGCATCTTGGAAAGGTTGTGGTAGAGGATGAGGTTGAAATTGGTGCAAATACATGCATAGACCGTGCTCGATTTGAGGAAACAAGGATTGGTGCGGGATCAAAAATTGATAATTTAGTTCAAGTAGGTCACAATGTAAGAATTGGAAAAGGTTGTTTAATCGTAGCTCAGGTTGGCATTGCCGGCAGTGTTGAGTTTGAGGATAATGTAGTGGTAGGCGGTCAGGCTGGGTTTGCGGGACATTTGAAAATTGGAAAAGGAGCGAAGATTGCCGGGCAGGCAGGTATTACAAAAAATGTCGAGCCTGGTGCATTCCTCAAAGGCAATCCTGCATTACCCTTTCAATTAGCACAAAGAATTTCTATTTTACAAAAAAGATTGCCTGAATTGTTCAATAGATTTGATGGCTTTGCCGATAAGGGGTAATTTTAAACTATGGAGAACGGAAAAAAACTAAAGATTTTTACAGGTAATTCAAGTAAGCCACTATCTCAGGAAATATGTGAATACCTTGATGTTCCTCTAGGAGATGCAACCGTAACTTCATTTCCTGATAATGAGAGCTTTGTCCGTTATAATGAAAATATTAGAGGGATGGATGTATTTTTAGTACAATCGACCTGTTCCCCTGCGAATCATAATGTAATGGAGTTATTAATTATGATAGATGCCGCTAAAAGGGCATCTGCAGCAAGAGTCACCGCAGTACTTCCATTTTTTGGTTATTCAAGGCAAGACCGAAAGGATCAACCACGGGTTCCAATTACCTCAAAATTAGTTGCAAACCTTTTAGTAGCAGCGGGTGCCAATAGAATTTTAACAATGGATTTGCATGCACAGCAAATTCAAGGTTTTTTTGATATACCAGTAGATCATTTGTATGCATCTCCTGTTTTCTTTGAAGAATTAAAAAGTCGTGATGCTCAAAACATGACCATTTTTTCTCCCGACGTGGGTGGAATGAAAATGGCAAATGCATATGCTGAGGTGCTAGGCTGTCCGCTTGGATTTGTGGCAAAACGACGAACTGGTGCAAGCACAGTCGAAGCGATGAATTTAGTAGGAGAGGTAGAGGGAAGAGAAATCCTCATGATTGATGATATGACAGAGACTGCGGGTACATTAACAGCAGCAGCAAAAATTTTGAAAGAACGAGGGGCAAAAAAAGTAAGTGCAATTGTAAGTCACTGTGTTTTGAACGAGACTGGGAAAGAGAGGCTAAGACAAGGTATTCTAGATGAATTAATTACAACGAATACCGTGAATATAGATATTGGTGATCTCCCAATTAAGAAATTAAGTGTTGCACCCTTACTCGGTGAAGCAATTAGACGAACCAATACAGATAGTAGTATTTCAAGCCTATTTCAAATAAAAGGTTTTTAAGTATTTTATAAAATTAGACAACCGCGTGGAGTAAATACGCTATGATAGTCATGAAACCAATTATTTTAGGCCTCATATTATTTACAGTGCTTGCGATTGGAAATGGGAACCTTTTTGCTCAGAATCGCAAACTTTCCTTAAAAATTGAAGATGGTGTTCTTGACCGCTCATTAAATAGAGCACCTAGTAGTTATTCTCCTGCTCTCAAGAAGGCGACTCCAGCTGTGGTTGCAGTAACTACTCAGCAAGTAGTTAGAAGGCTTTATCCAGGGGGAGGAAGTAGTCCGCGCGAAGAATTACTGAGGAGATTTTTTGGCTTACCCCTTTTAAATAATGCTAGAGTGGAAGAAGAAATGGTCCCTGCAGGCATAGGTTCGGGTGTCATTGTTAGCCCGGAAGGCCATACTATTACCAATGCTCATGTTATTACCGACCCGAGAACTGGTGAACTAGTGGAAGAGGTAACAGTTCAATTATCGGATAAAAGGCAATTCCAAGCCAAAATTATAGGTTTTGATCGATCAACAGATGTTGCGGTTTTGAAAATAGAGGATGATAAACCATTCCCACATGTAACTTTAGCAAATAGTGATCATTTAGAAGTGGGTGATATTGTTTTTGCAGCTGGAAACCCTTTAGGAATTGGTATGACGGTAACCATGGGAATAATTTCCGCGACAAAGAAATCAGAATTAGGTGTTCTTGACTTGGAGGGTTCATATGAGAATTTCATTCAAACGGATGCAGCAATTAATAGAGGGAACTCCGGTGGACCATTGTTAGATGCAGTGGGTCGTTTAATCGGTATAAATACCGCAATAATTTCTCAAACTGGTGCAAGCATGGGAATTGGATTAGCGATTCCGGTTAATATGGTTCAAAAAGTACTGACCGACTTGGTTGAAAGAGGAGGAGTGAGAAGAGGTTTTCTTGGTGTTGAATTAGCACCTTCAAGTGATGGTACAGGTGTAATCGTTACAAAGATAGTACCGGGAAGTGCAGCAGATCTCGCTGGCTTTGAACCAAAAGATCGAATTATAAAGGTGGACTCTCAAGCAGTTGACTCAATCAATCAATCGAGGTTGGCAATCTCTCAAACTGCACCGGGCACAAAGATAACGATTGATGTTATCAGAGGAGGAAATAAAAAAACATTATTTGTTACGCTCGATTTAATGGGAGGTAAAAATAGAATATCAATGCCTGGCGTCTCCTTGGAAGAGTTGAGTGTGGAAAATCGATTACGGTTTCAAATACCACCTACAACAAAGGGAGTGGTTGTGACAAAATCCACTGGTAATGCCGAAACCTTTAAGGAAGGCGTAGTAATTGTGGAAATTAATGGATTCCAGGTAAATTCGATTCAAGAAGTTGAAGAACAGATCAAGAGTGGAATTAATCGTTTTTATGTATGGTACCGTAACAAGTACCGATTTTTAGCTTATCGCGTTCCCTGATATACGATTCAACTGCCTGGCTTTATTGGATCAATTAGTTTTAATTCATCCGGGATTTCGCTGGGGTCATAAGTTGGAAAATGAAGCTTGAGAAGCGGCTGGAATGAGACACCAAAATCTAACTCATGAGTACTTCGGTCCACCAGTGAAGTTACGGCACAAATAGTGCACTCTGTTTCATTCAGTATAGATAGAGCTTCGGTAACCCGGCCTCCTTTAGTAACAACATCTTCGACCAGTAAAACATTGTCTTTCTTAGACAAAGAAAAGTTTCTGCGCAGTTCAAGTTTATCTTCCACTTTCTCTAAAAACAAAAAGCGACAGTTTAGTTGTCTGGCAACTTCCTGCCCAAGTACAAGCCCGCCCATTGCAGGAGCAACAATAGTGTTAGGGGTTGGACAATCTAATTGCTTTATGAGCAAACTTGCTAAAATGGAAACTTTGTCCAAGTACTGACAAACTTGTGCGCATTGGAAAAAATGCCCACTACGCTGGCCCGATCTTAAAATGAAATGGCCAGTGAGAAGTGCTTTAGTTTCTTTAAAGATAGATATTACCTGATCATCGGTTTTATTTTCCATCAATTCACCATTTTGAAATAGGAAAATTTAGCAACAGAATTCACTCATTTATCTAATCTGCTTGAAATAAGTATTTAGGTTCTAAGAAAAGCCGGTGAATATGACCTCTATTTTTTTGAGACAGTTGGGTTTTTCCAGCCTAAATTAATTTTCGGTCCCATGTTATAAAGTTTTGCATTAATATTTCGGAGTTCTTGTTGATTATCTTCTATCAATTTATCCATCGATAGTCGGGCATTTTGCAAATTTGATGAGGCGGTTAAGTATTCTTCCGATGCTTTGAAGCCAGGAATTTTTGACTGAATGGCATTATCTTGATCAAATTTAGCTTTGCATTTATCGCAGCAAAACCCGACTTTTCTCCCTTTGAAAATAGAAAATTTTTCGTCTACGATTTCTTTTTTAGATACGGGGCATTTGTTGTTAAATGGGGTTTTATCTTGAGTACGTAGGCCAATTTGAATGGTCTCTTCTTCCCGTTTTTCGAACTTTAAGGTTTCCACTGCAATTAGTTTTTTTAAAGAATCTTGCCTGTCTTTTTTCTGAGCAATTAGAGCATTATAAGTTGGTGAGTCTACAAAATGTTTTTTCAATGATTCTGCACCCTGAGGTGTTACTTTGGTTTGCCATAAAAAAAGTTTATTAAGTTTACCCAGTTTTTGAAGGTGAGGAAGAGACGCATCGGATATTTGAGTGCCATAAAGATTCAGGTACTCTAGGTTGGGTAATTTGGATAAGTGAATGGAGGATTTGTCTGTTATTACAGTATTTTCAAGATGCAACCGAGAGAGAAGTCCATATTTGGTAAGGGATGCAATTCCATTATCAGTAACCTTTGTCCTGGCTAGATTTAACCAAACAAGTTGTTCGGCAATTGGTTCTAGTAACATAATTTTCTTATCATCAAAATTTTGTCCTGCATAGGAAGCATTTACATATATCGCATTAGTATTTTGAGCGATTGGCATAGCTAAAATTCCAGCTTTCCGTAGATTGTTGAGTGCTTTGGGACTCGCTGGAGGCACGATGGGAAGCTTGGGTTGCAATATGATATTTTTGGATATCAATTTCTTCGGCATATTGGCTAAGATGTGAAAGGCAGATTTTTGAGTTTTATCATCTAGGTCAGAAATCTGTAGGTCAAAAGATGCTCCTATCTTAATCCATGCCTTCATAACTTCAAGTTCCTGTGGCGTCACAGGATTGTAGTGGTCAGAATCTTCCATCGGGGGCATGGCTTCTTCGTCTTCTTTGGGCAGGGTAATGCGATAAATGAGTTCACTCTCTTCAATGTTCCCTTTTACGATAATGTCTGCACCTACCCCGCTACCACCCTTTAGAAAGTCTTTTTTTGTATGAAGCTTTAATTTGCCTTTGCTTTTGTTTTCTCCATGGCATTCTTGGCACTTAGCTGCAAACACCGGAAGAATGAGACTGTCGTAAACATTTTTGTCGGATTTATCACTCTTGCCATGGACAAAAATTGAATTAGTTAAGATAAAAACGGTAGCAGTATAGATAAAGAGCTTCATAATTCGATTGGGAAAAAGTAATTGATAAGTATTATAAAACTTATTGGTTTCGTAAATTGGAGCAAGTGAATGATTATTAAATGAATAAAAAAATTGATTGGAGTAAAGAGCTTTGGTGCATTCTTTTTTTTGGATGTATAGGATTTACTATTTGGCCCTTGATGGTTTATTATTTATCCCAAGCTTTAGGAGTACATTATTTTATTGAACTGCCACTTAGAGTTTGGGCAGAGAATAAAGTTTATGGTCCACTTGCCTACTTTAATTTTCGCTCCCTTCTTAGTTTGCTTTTTTTGTGCTTTCCTTACCTTTCGTCAATTATTTTAAGGTTCCTTATTCGTTATTCACGAAAGTAGAAAGTTTGAAATTAATTGTGAACCAAACTTTCTTGGTGTTTACAAAAATTAGCATAACTTCCCTGCATTGCGAGCAATTCGGGATGGCTTCCTTGTTCGATAATTTCTCCATGATTGAGAAAAATAATTTGGTCTGCATCTCGAATTGTGCTGAGCCTATGAGCGATGATAAGTGTAGTCCTATTCTTAATGAGTTGATTTAAAGCAACTTGAATATCTCTTTCAGTCTCAACATCAACACTTGAGGTTGCTTCGTCTAAAATAACGATAGGGGGTGACTTTAATATTGCCCGTGCAAGAGTAAGTCTTTGCTTTTCACCCATGCTCAACCGGACTCCTCTTTCCCCAATTAATGTATTGAGTCCATCAGGAAGTTTTTGGACAAAATCCCATGCACTTGCAACTTTGAGTGATGAAATGATATCCTTTTCATTTGAACAAGGCGAAGCCAGCAAGAGGTTTTCTTCCACTGTTGTATCAAATAAGAAAGGGTCCTGTGATACGAAGCCAATATTGCTTCTTAATGAGCTTAGGGAAAAATTCCTAACATCAGTGTCTCCAATTGAAACTGATCCCTTTTCCACATCGTAATAACGAAGAAGAAGATTTGCGATCGTACTTTTTCCCGCTCCCGTTGGTCCCACCAGTGCAGTCGTAGAACCGGACGGCAAACAGAAATCCAAACCTTTGACAATCGATTGCCTTTCATCATAAGCAAATGTTACATTTGAGAACCTAATCGAATGATTTTCTTTGGGAAAGCGGGCTGGGTGTTTCGGGCTTTTAATTGAAACCTCTTCATCAAGAATCTCAAAAACTCTTTCTCCCGAAGCTTTTCCAGCAGCAATCATATTATTAATTGATACCAATTGTCTAACTGGTTCGTAAAACATGTTGGTATAAAGCAGAAAAGCAAAGAATTGCCCATTTGTAAAATTGGGATCCGTTTGTAGCAGGTATGCCCCCATCCCCACAACAGCAAGGATTCCAAGAGAAGAAGTAAAGCTCGCACTCGGCCCTTGTATCGACCATCTGTACATTGCCTGGAGTGATCGAGCTTCTAATTCCCTGCTACTTTCGAGAAAGCGCTTTTTTTCCCGATTTTTTAAGTCGAATGAATGAATTAATCGATTACCTTGAATATCCTCTACTAATAAGGAATTCAGGTCTCCAGAAGCTTCGCGCACGGCCTTCCAATTTTTTTTGGAAACCTTTGAATAACGAAAGGCCATGACTAAAAGTACAGGAAGTGGAAGGAAAACCAAAGCGGCAAGCCTTGGTTCTTGTAAAAACATCATAATGGTAACTCCAATCAGGGTAAGAATTGCGATTACCCCTTGCTCCGTCCCATCCAAAATAGCCCGTTCAACATTTTGCACATCTTCAACTACTCTGGAGGAAATATCTCCACTCTTCCTTCGGTCGTAAAAATTGATCGGTAAGTCCAATAGCTTGTCATGAAGAGCTTTCCTAATTCGTAGAATAACTTTTTGTTCTAATTTGTTATTAATCCTAATTCGTAAGCAGTTTAGGATTTCCTTCGATAGAAAAAGCGCTCCGATAAAAAGAATTCCATTAATCAGAATTTTTGATTCTTCGAACCCTTGTGTGAAAATTTGATCAAGTACTCTTTGAATAACGGACGGCACCAATACAGAGAGTACAGTCATTATAAAAGCCAATGATAGGGTAAGGATAAAGAGAAATTTATGCTCAAAAATATATCCCGAAACTCGTTTAATTACTTTTTTGTTTTTGCTTTGTTTCATTTATGGTGTTGAACAGATAGACAAAACCTTTTTTTTCATTTTGACAAACATCGACGATCAATTAATCGAAGGACCCACAGGCGCTATACTTCGTGACCTTCCTTCGCCCTATCAATCTCATCCATCTGGACTGCTCCATCTTCCTCGCTTTATTGGAAAGATAAGAAAACATTTAAAGGAGGGGTTGCCGAAAAGCTATCAGCGTAATTTCACAAAAGGTTTTGATGGTTTTTTATGCCTTCACTTAGGCGTTGAACCGAGCGATATAATAGAATGCGTACGAATCTCTAACTCAGAGGAAGAATTAAATTCTAAATTAAAAGAACTCTTTCCGGCTGAACTTAACTGTCATGTGTGGAATCGAAAAGTAGTGCAAATGGGAATGTCTGATATGGCATTAGAAAAACTGGAAGAAATCAAATCTGACCTTGGAGCTAAAAATCGTCCTGATTTACGATCTTTTGCGGATGTGATTGATTATGACGAGGGACGTATAGATTAGAAAATTATTAAACCCTTTTGACTGTCAAAAGGGTAATGTCGTCTCGGTCCGATGATATGGAGGAAAATTCCTCAAGGCTATTCATCAAAGAAGAATTGAATAAATGCGGGCTTTTTTCTAGAGCTCCCTCGAGTTTTTTACACAAGCGATCTATCCCGAATTCTTCCTTTGATTGATTTTGTGATTCTGTAACTCCATCAGTGTAGAGTACAAGCATATCACCCTTCTCGAATGAACAGGTTTGATCTTCAATAACTTCTTCAAAAAGATCGGAAGGAACCATCCCGAGAGCCATTCCACTCCCGCGAAGTTTTTCTACACTTAATTGTTGCCCATTCACCTTTCCTAAAAGCGCAGGTTCATGTCCAGCACGAGAAAAAGTAATGGTGTTCGCCTGGGTATCAATAATTGCAAGAACTAGGGTGATGAACATATCTTCCCGAATTCTTTCTTCAAGGTCCTGATTCAGCTTAATCAAAATTTCTCGGGGCGATTTAGATTTTTTTACATAATGCCGAAGGTTTGTTTGGCAAAGAGCCATAAGCAAGGAGGCGGGTACTCCCTTTCCGGACACATCTGCCACTGATACAGCAAACTTAGTAGCAGATAATTTATAGAAATCATAAAAATCGCCACTTACCTGAGCAGAAGGAATATATTGAGTATCAATTTCCAGTCCTTTAAAATAAGGTGATTCTTTGGCAAGGAATAATTCCTGGACATCTCGTGCCAATGTAAGATCTGAGTCCATTCGTGTTTTTTCAACCCGTAAGTTCATTGCGTCGGAATTTTTAATCGCTAATGCGGCCTGTTCGGCAAGAGAATTGACAAGTGATAGATCTGTTTCACTAAAGGTTAAACCATTAGCAGGGTTGGCGACAACTAGAACTCCTGAAATTTGATCATCATGTACAAGTGGCGAAAAAATTAGGGATCGTAGAGTAAGCGATGGATCATTGTGCTTTACTACTCTTGGGTCGTTGAGAGCTTGCGGAACATAGACTGACTTTCCTGTTTTTGCCACTTCACCAATTATGCCCTCCCCTTCTTCCAAAACTTCAGTAGCTAGAATATTCTCCAAGAAACGGGCACGGGTTGTGCTAGTTTCAGTAAGGGAGGATTTAATCTTTCGTTGCGGGGGGAAAAGGCCTTCAGTTGCTACACTTTGCAACTTTCCATTGGGTAGTTTTTCGTAGACACATGCACTGATTGCACCAGTTGTCATCACTGCGGTATGAGCAATTCTTTGATACAGATCTTTTCGGACGACTCCCTCTCCGATAGCCACTGCTAAATTATGCATGAAATCAACTACGATTTCTTTTTCTTGTTGAAGGCGAATCTTTTGGTCGCTCAGTTCAGTGGTTTCAATCTTTGCTTTTTTTCTTGAGTAATTCCACGCGAGTAAACCCAAAATAAGTCCCGCCAGAAAATAAAGCAATGAGTTCATAACATGAAGTACTAAGCTGAATCCTCTACTTTCTGTTCAAGGTAATTCACCACATCTCGGAAAATCCGGGAATTTTTCTGATTTAGATCAAGTAAGGTTTTGTGTGCTCTGTAAATCACCTCAGGGCAGGCTTTCTCCTCTTCCGCTTTAACTTGTAGATTCTCTAGGTCATTTGGACTTGAGATGAACTCAGAACTCACTACAGCAATTTTGTGAATACCAAGATTTTCTACAGTTTCTAAGTTTCTACCTACAAGATTAAGTAGCGTTAGGGTTCCTCCTTGTTTTTCTTTTTTTAACTTTAGTGAAAGTCCAACTAAAATTCCCAAAAATGTACTGTCCATACTAGAGCAGTTTTCAAAATCGATTACAAAAAATTTATTACCCTCCTTCACCATTTCATGCAGAAAGGAGCGGAGTGGAGCACAATTTAAGTACGACGCTTTTTCTTTTATACGAACAAAAACTTCTTCGTTTGTTGCACAAACTTGATAAATTGATTCTTTGTTCACGCAGGAATAAGGTAAAACAATATTTAGTTTACCTCAGCGAAGGCACACATAAAATAATCGAGTGACATATTGAAAAAACTCATAGTTGATCAAGTGTTTAGTCTCGAGAATTTCAATGCCACTAAGAAGCGAAAATGAAATAGGAGAAACAGTACACCTTCATTTCAAACAAATACCGAAACAAAATGAATCGTTGGATTTTCCGAGGAAGATTGTTTAAAAAAGCAAAGAAGTCTCATAACTTCGTTTGTTGTAAAGGTTTGCCTTATAAAGCTTCCTTAATGGCCTTAAAGTCTGGGAGCTGCTTTGGGTCATCAGAAGACCACGCAAATGCTATTTCTCCTTGCTTGGAAATCACAAAAGCAGATCTTTTACTTACGCCTTTGAAACCGATAAAATCTTCGTATAATACCCCGTAATGATCTGAGACTTCTTTATTGAAGTCACTGAGGAGCGGGAAATTAAGGTTTTCTTTCAAAGCCATTGCTTCCTGTGCAAACGGACTATCCACGCTCAGTCCATACACTTTAGCGTTTAAATTTTCATAGGATTTTAGATCATCTCTAACCGAGCAGGCTTCTTCCGTGCAAACGCCCGTAAAGGCAAATGGAAAGAAAAGTAGTACTACCGATGATTCTCCTTGGTGCGAACTGAGAGTTACATCGGAAAGACCTTCTGGCGTTTTTGTTTTTAGAGTAAAGTCTGGGGCTTTCGAACCTAGCAATAATGTCATGGCAATTTCTTCAATTTTAGGGTGAATAAATAGACTTAAATTAGGTAACGGACTATACGACGAAAGCAAGAGGAATTCGTGTAGAATAAAAAAGAATTAATATTCTACGCTCGATGATTATGAAATCAGTCCTTATAATTTATAACTTTATGAGTGTGAAAGAATTGTTAATAAATACCGAAATAGTAATTGGAGAAGAAGAATTCGCTAAAAAAATCTCCAGTGGACAAAAGCTGAAAATCAAATTCGGAGTAGATCCGACTAGACCCGATCTTACTTTTGGTCACTTGGTGGTATTTAACAAATTAAAGCAGTTTCAGGATGATGGCCATGAAGCAATTTTACTAATCGGAGATTATACTGCAAGGATCGGTGACCCAAGCGGGCGATCGGATTTACGCCCGGAATTAACAGAAAGCGAGGTGAGCGAGAATGCAAAAACTTATCTAGAGCAAGCTTTTCGAATTATTGACCCCGACAAGACAACGGTAAGAAGGAATAGTGAATGGTTTACCAAAATGGATTTTGCTGAAGCCCTCTCTTTGTCTAGAAAAATGACTGTAGCAAGAATGCTTGAACGCGATGATTTTGAGAAAAGGTTTAAAAATAATCAGCCTATTTCAATGGTGGAATTTATGTATCCATTAATCCAAGGTTATGATTCCGTTGTTTTGGAATCTGATGTGGAGATTGGTGGTTCTGATCAATTATTCAATATGTTGGTGGGTAGAACATTACAAAAGGATAAGGGAGTGGATCCACAAGCCGTTTTAACTATGCCCTTACTGGTTGGCTTGGACGGATCAAAAAAGATGTCTAAAAGTTATGATAACTATATTGCGTTTAATGATAGTTCAAAAGATATCTTTGGCAAAACGATGTCGATTTCAGATGAAACGATGTGGGACTATTATAAGCTTCTTCTGATAAGGGATACAGAGGAAATTGAAGAGTTAAAAAAGAATCATCCTATGGAAACAAAAAAGAAATTAGCTGAGGAATTAACCGCACTTTTTTATAGTTCTAGTATAGCAGAAAGTGAAAAAAACTCTTTTTCCAGTGTTTTTACTCAGCGAGAAAATCCGGACGAAATGGATTCCTACTCGATTTCAGAACTACTTCGTTCCGATGAGTCACCAAGTGTTTTAAATATTTTGAATAATTCAAACATTTTTGAATCTAAGGGACAAATTCGACGATTAATTCAGCAGGGAGCAATTAAAATTGATGGACAAAAAGTGATGAAGTCCGAGGATATAATCACTTTGGAAAAAGCAGACTCTGCAGTGGTGGTGAAAGCAGGAAAAAAAATCTTCTTTCGGGTTGTTTCTTAATCTAAAATCTTTCTGAGAAAGGGAGCAGTCATGCTCGCATCACAATTTAATATTCCAGAAGTGTTACCTTTGTAAAGTAATTCCCCCCCATTCTGACCACCAGTTGGTCCAAGTTCGAAAAGAAAATCTGCCTCTGCTACAATGTCGGTATCGTGTTCAATTACAATCACGGTGTTTCCTTCATCAACTAGGCGATGAAGTAATAATATCAGTTTTTTACAGTCTAATGTATGCAGCCCAATAGTTGGTTCTTCGAGTATATAAAGGGTTGGTTTACTTCTCCTTAGATTTTTATGCTTTTGCTTATCTATACCATGAGCTAATTCGGCCGCTAATTTTAATCTTTGTGCTTCTCCCCCCGATAATGTTGGAGAAATTTGGCCGAGTTTAATGTACCCCAGTCCGGTTTCAATCATAAGTGAAAACGTTTGATGAAGGTAGTTATCGAATTTAAAAAAGTCAGCCGCTTCTTCAAATGTAAAATCTAGGATATCCGATATATTCTTACCTTTCCAAAATAATCCAAGTATTTCTTCTTTGTATCGTTTACCATTACATTCTGAGCACTTTACAAATGAATTGGGTAAGAAGCTCATTTCTACTTTTATTCTACCTGCTCCTTTACAAACCTCACATCTACCTCCTTTAACATTAAATGAAAAATGTCCAGGTGGATACCCTCTTGCTTTTGCTTCTGGTAATAATGATATCATTGTGCGTATTTTATCCCATACGCCTAAATAGGTCGCGGGAGTAGACCGCGTAGTTTTCCCGATTGGGCTCTGGGTTACTTCAATTGCTTTATTAAAAATATTTCCGTTTTTAATTCTTCCATTACCCAAAATTAGATCCGTTGAATTTTCTAAAACTGCCTGCTTTATTGCTTGGAAGAGAAAGCCTCTCACAAAGCTCGATTTTCCTGATCCAGAAACTCCGCAACACACCGATAATCTTTCGGTGGGAATTTCGATGGAGAAATTGGTAAGATTTCTAAAATTAACTTTTTCTACTTTTATCCAGTTCTTATTTTTTAAATAATTAACTTTTGATCTTAGTTTTCGCCATTTGCCAAGCATCGGATGTACGATACCTTCTCGCATATATTGAGCTGTTGAGGATCCCTCTATTTTTGATACTTCGGCTGGTTTTCCTTCTCCGACAATTTTGCCACCCTCTCGTCCAGCTTCTGGTCCAATATCAATTAGGTAATCCGCTTGCTGAATTGTTTCCGGATCGTGTTCGACCACGAGTAATGAGTTTCCACGGGATTGTAAATCCCGTAAGGAATGTAAGAGTTTTTGGTTGTCTTTTGGATGTAGCCCAATTGATGGCTCGTCCAAAACATATAAAACCCCTGAAAGATTTGATCCAAGTTGAGCCGCTAATCTAATTCTTTGTGCTTCCCCTCCCGACAAAGAGGCCGTTTCTCGGTTAAGAGAGAGGTAATCTAGTCCGACTCGGGTCATGAATTTTAGTCTTTCTATTATTTCTGGTATAATCGCATTGGCAACTGAGTGTAGTCTTTGTGGGAGTTGTACATTATTTAGAAATACTATAATTTCATCAGGGGTGAGATCGAGTAAATGTGGAAAAGATATTTTCTTTTTTTCAGCTCCATATAAAACTACATTCCGACTGATTACATTAAGTCGTTCTCCTTTGCAGTCTTTGCATTTTTCTCCATCCTCCATTTTCCACCAATTACCAGTTGCTGGTAAATCGTCTTTCATCCATTGGAAAATTTTACCATAGCCCTTACAAAATGGACACCACCCTCTCGCGGAATTCCACGATAATAAACTTGGTTCTAATTCGGGGTAAGATTCACCGTTGGATGAATCCACACGAGAGGTCGAATACCAAATACTTGTTTCGTCATTTAATGAAGCAACAAGGCTTCTGCCATTTCCCATCTGAAGAGATTGATGTACGCTTTGTCGAATCGTATTTCGATCAGGAATAGAATTCCATTCTTCTAATAGAACTTCAACATTATGCAGGCGGTATCTATCCAATCCTTCAAACCCGTTTGTATGGAGAAACTGGCCGTCACATCTTACAAAATCATATCCTTTTTCTCTCGCCCAATTTACGATTGGCTTATGATGCCCCTTTCTGCTCGTAATTAATGGAGCTAAAAGAAAAAGGGGTGCCTTCTTTGTCGGTTTTTTAAGCCGTATAATTTTTTCAATTTGATCCGCGATTTCAGTTTCACTTGCGATGGATAAAGGATTGCCATCTTGAACGCTTAATTGGGTTCCAACACGGGCATACAATAATCTAAGAAATTGTGCCACTTCAGTAATCGAACCAACTGTGGATTTCTTTGTCCCTCTGGTAACTCTTTGCTCGATTGCGACTGTGGGGGAAATTCCAGATATTCGATCTACTGCAGGCTTACCAAGTTGTTCAACAAATTGGCGAGCATAGGATGACATCGACTCCATAAATCTTCTTTGCCCTTCTGCGAAAATAACATCGAATGCGAGTGAGGATTTTCCTGAACCTGAGGGGCCAGTAATTACAACAAATTGATTAGTGGGGATTTGAAGGGATATGTTTTGAAGATTATTTTCTCGTGCACCTTCAATTTCTAGAAAATTACAAGACTTCCTTGCTTTATTCCCCTTTTCTTGAATCGATCTTAGTTTTACTTTCGTTTTCTTTTTTAAGAGAGAGCCAGTAGGAGTACTTAGTTTTGACAACTTCGCGGGAGTTGAAGAGGCAATCATCTGCCCTCCTTGCTTTCCCGAACCTGGTCCCATTTCTAAAATCCAGTCCGCTTGTGCTAGAACATGGGTATGGTGTTCAACAATGAGAAGGCTATGCCCGCTTTCCACGATTTCCTGTAGGCTTTTCATGAGTTGCTTTACATCCTCCAGGTGTAGACCAGTAGTGGGTTCGTCAATGATGAGTAAAGAAGGGAGAACTCCCTTCTTTAATGTTGTCATATATTTAACTAACTTTAAGCGCTGGGATTCTCCTCCTGAGAGGGTATTTAATGGTTGGCCCAGGGTTAAGTACCCTAGACCAACTTTTTTTAATGAACTTAATTTTCGTTTGGTTTTGGGAAAGTGTTCAAAGCGTAGAACTGCATCTTCTATTGTTAAATTTAATGTTTCCAAAACATTTAATCCATCTAATTGAATCGTTAGGATTTCCTCTTTAAACCGTTTGCCATGGCAATGACTGCATGGAATTTGAACATCTGATAGAAATTGCATTTCGACTATTTCATATCCCAGTCCGGCACAAACTTCACATCTTCCATTACCGGCATTAAACGAGAAATCGCTTGCGGAGAAGCCAAGTCTTTTTGCAGATTCTGTTCTTCCAAAAGCTTCTTTGATCGGGCTCCAAGCGTCGGAATATAAAACTGGGTTTGATCTGGGTGATCGCACCACTGAACTTTGGTCAATTACAACAACCTCATCAAATACTAGGTCGCTTTTTACATTTATTTCTTGGGTCGGATTTACCATCCCGGCATAAATAATATCGTGCAGAAGTGTGGATTTTCCTGAGCCTGAAACTCCGGCAATGCACACAAGTTTAGAAAGGGGTAATTGAGTGCTTAAATTTTGAATGTTATTAGACGATGCATTTTTAATATGCAAAAAAGGATCTTTCGCACGAACTTTCCTTTTAGCACTGCTTAAAAAGGCAGGGATGTAATCGTGATTAAGCCAATGCCCTGTGATGGAACTTTCGGATTGGTGGAGCTGTGCGACTGTTCCTTCAAAAGAAATTTCTCCACCTTTTGTTCCCGGAAGTGGTCCAATTTCAAAAACCTTGTCTGCTGCGTTAATTATTTGTTCATCATGTTCCACCACACAAACGCAATTCCCTGCATCTGCTAGTGCCCTCAGTATTGAAATTAGTTTGTGGATATCTGTTCCGTGGAGCCCAATGGTCGGTTCGTCTAAGGCAAAAAGCGTATCTGTTAAAGAAGCTCCTAGGCAGGCAGTTAAATTAACCCGTTGAGTCTCTCCGCCACTTAAGCTTTTAGCGGTACGATCTAAGCTTAAATAACCAAGTCCTACATCCTGAAGGTATGAGAGTCTTGCCTGGATACTTTCAATTGCGAGATCGGATTTTGGATCACCAGTTAGTTTGTAGGTTGAAATCTTTTTAAAAAGTTCATCAATGGGCATGCGATAGAGATCTGGTAATGAAAAGCTTTTCCATTTCCAATGGAGCGAATCTTCTTTGAGCCGATTTCCCTCACAGCCTGGACAATTAAAATATCCTCTGTACTTTGAAAGAAAGACCCGAACATGCATTTTATAAGTTTTCTTTTCTATCCATTTAAAAAATGCATCAATTCCGTGCCACTTCTGGCTTCCTTCAGAATAGGTTGGATCGCCCTGCCAAATATAATTCTTTTGCTTTTTGGTAAGACTCTTCCATGCGGTATTTGTGGGAATCTTCTTATCTTTACAGGCTTGTATTAGTTCGTCCTGACAGTGACCATATACCTTTCCTGAAAAAGCTTTTACCGCTCCCTCAACAATTGATAATGTTTGGTCTGGAATAACAAGAGTGGGGTCAATTTCTATAATTCGGCCAAACCCTTTACATTTTGCACATGCTCCAACTGGTGAATTGAATGAAAAGGCGGAGGGATGTGCTGCCGGAAATTTTCGTCCACTTTCGGGAGATCGAAGTCCCTCGTAGATCAGGTTGAGCAAATTCCCCGAATGATCCCTTACTTGGCCCAAGCCATGACCATGCTTGATCGAAAGTGAAATGGCCTCTATGAGCCTAGATTTATTGTCCTTTTGAGTATCAATACGATCCACGACCACAAAGATTTCATTTTTATTCCAATCGGAATTCATTATATCTTCTAAGTGTAGGAATTTATTTTCGTGCAAGCCACGAGCATGTCCCGCCTGTATCAAGAAAGTAAGGAAATCTTTCGAGGGAAGTTTTTCCGGTCTTACCGCAATAAAACCAACAATGAATTGGGAGTCTTTTTTCTTTGTTAGCTTAGCGGCTTGTGATTGAGAAGTTTCGTGCTGAAGGACATTTCCAGAATCTGGATCAATAAAGCGGGCAACTTGAGAAAACCACACTTTGAAATAATCGCAAAGTTCTGTCATCGTACCAATCGTCGATCGTGAATTCCTAATAGTATTTTTTTGCTCAACTGCAATAGACGGCCTGATATTTTTAATTGATTCTACTTCCGGCCTTTGCAGGGTTTCAAGGAATTGACGCACATATGGGCTAAAGGTTTCTACATACTTTCGTTGCCCTTCCGCATGTAGAACATCAAATAAGAGTGTTGATTTCCCTGCACCACTTAAGCCAGTAAATACAATCAGTTGCCCTGGCAGTAATTCTAGATTAATCCCTTTAAGATTATTTTCCGTCGCACCAAGTACTTGAATTGGGGAATGTTGAGAAGCCATTTTTAATATTTAGGTGTAGTTTCAGAACAGTCAAGCTACACAAGTTAAATGGCGTCCCGTAGGGGATTCGAACCCCTGTTGCCGGGATGAAAACCCGGTGTCCTGACCTGGCTAGACGAACGGGACAACGCTATTCACAATACTTGAAAAATGATTTTCGGCAAGATCAAATGATTTATAAGTTATAATTGTGAAGGTTTGACTTTAGACCTCATTACTCTATTCTAGGGGTTTTTTTCTAATGAAACCTACCTACAATCCATCCAAGCTGCGTCGAGCACGTAAATTTGGCTTTCGTAAACGCAACCAAACTAGTGCCGGTCGTAAAGTTTTGAGAAACAGGCGCCGTAAGGGAAGAGCCAGCCTAACTGCTTCCGTACCTCGCCGATTTCGCTAACTCAAATTCTCTTTAGTTTCTTTGAATTTAAAGGAACAATGCTATTCGCAATCAATGCGCTTGCGGAAATCTTGGCAGTTTCAATTTGTGAAAAAGAACGGAAAGAGATACCGAGATCAAGCTTTTTGGTTTCAACTAGCAAGCAATTCGGCATCCAACGAATTGCCTAAGCTAGGAATTATTGCTTCCCGCCGTTATGGTGGAGCAATTATGAGAAATCAAGCAAAGAGGAGGTTTCGGGAGATTTTTCGAAAAAACATCCATTTTTTTCCCAAAGGTTCACAGGTTGTAGTTCTGCCCAGACCTGCTTTATTTTCTTTCTCTTTTGAGGAAACCGAAAAACGAATTTTAAAAGCGATACAAAAAACAATTTTTTAAGTAATGAAAAATATTCTAATTGGTATAAGCATGCTTGTTCTCGCTTTCTACTTGTTATGGGAACAAGGAATGCAGCAGCAGGATCTCATTGATAACAGTATCGTCACAGACGAAAATGCAAGCAGTAGAAATCAAGGTGAAACGCGAATATCCCCTCAGTTTGATCCCTCTTCTTTTTCCGAACCAGTGGCAGATCAAAATAGAAGTCTATCTGACATACCCTCATCCCCCACCCTGGTCGAGAGAGAGGAAGAATTATTTGAAGGACTTGCCAACGAATTTTCTACTCTTGTATTCACGGATCATTCAGGCGGAGTTCGAGAAGTTAAACTCAAAGAGTTTTCAAGATTAAGTCGTGACTATAACATGACGCATGTTGGAGACTCAATGCTATCGCTTTCATTTGAAGATGAGGAAGGAAGGAAGTTGCCTGGAGTACTTTCTTCTCCCCGTAAGTATGAAAAAGTGAGAAGCGACCGATCGAGCGTTGTTTACGAATGGAAATTGGCTAATTTTTTAAAAATTGAACGGATATATACCAGGGAAGATAATAGCACCTATTTATTTGATCATAAAACAATTCTCACAAATCTGAGTACCAATCCACTTGCCTTGGATCGGGTGAAAATTAATTTGGGAACGGCATTTCGAATGCCTCGCTTGTACAATCCATTTGATAATGCAGCGACTTATTTAAACGTAGGTTATTATAATGCTGGTTTAGCTCTGGCCGAGGGTTGTTCTTGTGCAGAATGTAGCGGGCGGATCGATGGAGAAAAAGAGGAATTTTTTCAGCTAAATGAAATGGGAGTAACTGGCGAGCTAGACAAACGAAAGCTATCAAAAGCTAAATGGGCATGTGTGAACAATCAGTTTTTTGTGAATATTATTCGGCCCACAAGTGATATTTCAAACGCATGGATTGGCGGTAAATCAATTCAGATTCAGGGAAATGAAGGGGAAGAAATCGAAGGCGTCAGTGGTACGATGTCATTTCCTGTTGGAATTTTAAGATCTCAAGAATCCAAGGAATTTGCACTTCATGTATATGCTGGACCCAAAGATTATGCGGGTCTTGCATCCTTAGGTCATGAACAAAAGAAAGTGATGCAGTTTGGAGTGTTTTGGTGGATATCGGAACCATTTAGTTGGGTCTTAAACAAATTGCATGGAGTTTTTGGTAGTTATGGACTGGCTATAATAGTTCTTACTATTTTAGTTAAATTAATACTTTGGCCTCTTACAGCACAAGCCACGAGATCCCAGAAAAAAATGCAGTCCTTGCAGGGGCCAATGTCAAAATTAAGGGAGAAACATAAAGGAAATTCGCAAAAGCTTAATCAAGAAATGATGAAGTTTTATAAAGAACATAAGGTGAACCCTTTTGCAGGTTGCTGGCCTATCCTTATCCAAATCCCAATTTTCCTCGGTATGTTCTGGATGCTACGATCAGCGGCAGAGCTATACGGGCAGAGCTTTCTGTGGGCTAATGATTTATCCGAACAGGATCATGTCGCTCAAGTGCAAGGATTTTCATTAAATGTATTGCCCATTTTAATGGTGATTACTCAGTGGTTTCAAATGAAATTAAATCCTATGCAAATGGGACCTGAATTAAGTGATGCCCAACGAATAAATGCAAAAATGATGAGGTTCATGCCTTTCATGTTTCTAATATTTCTCTACTTCTTCTCCTCTGCATTGGTTCTTTATTGGACTATTCAAAATTTGATGACCATTCTTCAAACCTTGATTACTAAGAAGGTACCTGAACCAATCGCTGTAGTTGAGAGTTCGGATGACAATACTAAGGAAATTGCAGAAAATTCTCGTACCAGAGACGAGGTAACAGATAAAGAGAAGAGTTACCGAAATTTACTTGGATTAAAAAGCAGAGGTTCGATCGATCCCAAGATTTTGGAAAGAAATTACAAGCAAAGAGCAGATAATTATAGCGAATCTAGATTGGAAGAAATGAGTGCAAGTAAAAGAAGAATTGCTTTGGATAAAAAACAAAGATTAGAACAAGCCCACCAATTTCTATCTGATCTTGTAAATAAGTGAACTTGACAAATACTTGATTCCTTCTTTTCCCTCTTAGTATATGTCAGGACACAGTAAATGGGCGACCACTAAGCGACACAAAGCCTCGGTCGATGCGAAACGAGGTAAAATCTTTAGTGTTGTTAGTAAGGAAATTACTTTAGCGGCAAGAGATGGTGGAAAAGATCCGGAGTTTAACCCACGCTTGCGGACTTTGATTACTAAAGCAAAGCAGTCCAATATGCCTGCCGATAACATCGACCGTGCAATTAAAAAAGGAACTGGTGAATTGGGGGGAATCATTATCGAAGAACTCCTTTATGAAGGATATGCACCAGGTGGTGTAGGATTAATAGTTGAAGTTACGACCGATAATAAAAATCGATCTGCATCGGAAGTGCGTAGTACTTTTTCAAAAGCGGGAGGAAATTTAGCAGGTGCAGGTGCTCTTGCGTTCAATTTTAAAAGAAAAGGCCAGTTTCTTTTAGCGAAAGAAAAGATCGGAGAAGATGACCTTACAGAATTAGCATTAGAAAACGATGCCGAAGATGTAATTGTGGAGGAAGAACATTACGAAGTGATTTGTGAAACTGCCCTGTATGATCAAATCGCAGAGGCGTTATCAAATGCGGAAATTTCTCCCGATTCTTCCGAGCTCGCCTACCTGCCCAATAATTTAGTTCAGGTAACAGATGAAGATGTGGCCCGAAAAATATTGAAGTTAGTGGATAATTTGGAAGAACTAGAAGATGTGAAAGCAGTGCACGGTAATTATGACATAGATGGTGCTTTGCTTGAATCCTTGACCACTTAGTATCTTACTTGCGGACGGCGAAAGACTTGCCCTCCTTATAGATGAAGAAAACAGAAGATAAAATGAACACAGATGATGCGGGCGAGGTCGGTATAGTCTATCCGCAAGTATTTAAGTATAAAAATGAATTTCGTATGACTCATGGAGTCCTTGATAATTTTCAATTATATTATGAAACTTATGGGACTTTAAATGAAAGTAGAACCAATGCTATTTTAATTTGTCATGCACTTACTGGTGACCATCATGTAGCAGGAATTCACGAAGGAGCTGTGAGGAAAGGTTGGTGGAACCATGCGATAGGACCAGGCAAGGCGATTAATACAGATGAATTTTTCGTAATCTGTTCCAATTGTCTCGGTGCATGTCAAGGTTCTACCGGGCCCACTTCAATTAATCCAAAAACTCAAGAACCCTATGGAATGTCATTTCCAGATCTTACCATTAAGGACATGGTGGTCGCTCAAAGACTATTATTGGATCACTTAGAAGTTCTCTCCTTGTATTCAGTGATTGGGGGCAGTATGGGCGGGATGCAAGCCTTGCAATGGATCATTGAATTCCCTGAATTCGTGGAGAAAGCAATGATTATTGCAGCAACACCCCAACACAGTGCTCAAACAATTGCATTTAATGAGGTAGGAAGAACATCCATTAAAGGAGACCCTCGATGGAACAATGGAAATTACTCTCAAGATGCCAGACCAGAGATGGGTTTGGCAGTTGCCAGAATGATGGCCCATATTACTTATCTTTCAGACGAAGGAATGGAAGAAAAGTTCGGTCGTAATAAGATGAATCTAAGTGCGGAGGAAGCGGAAAAGCAATTTGCAGTCGAAAGTTACCTTCACCACCAAGGTTTACGGTTTGTAGACCGTTTTGATGCAAACACTTACCTAAAGCTTACAAAAGCATTAGACCATTTTGATTTGGTAGGAGAAGACGGACTTGAAAAATCTTTAGAGAACGTGCAGGCAAAGGTAATGGTAGTGGGGTTTACCACCGATTGGCTTTATACGCCTGCCCAGAATAAGTTAATATCCGAATCTTTGCAGAAGTTAAATAAACATGCGTCATACTTGGAGATCGATCACCCCCATGGACATGATTCCTTTCTCATTAACTCGGAAAATTTTCTTCGCCTAATCAGGTTGTTTTTGCAGGGTGCGGATGAAGACGAAATTGCTCGTCAAGAAATTAATAAATCCCGACATGCGATTACTCGAGCAGATGTAAAAAAAGAAGCAGACTTGAAAATAATAGGTGACTGGGTAAAAAAAGACGAAAAAGTTTTAGACTTAGGTTGTGGCCGAGGAATTCTGCTCGAAAATTTGCGCGAGACAAAGAATGTGAATGGTCTTGGCGTCGATTTTGACTGTGATAAAGCGAGTGCATGTATTTCTCGAGGTGTTGCAGTTTACCAAGGCGATATACGAAAAGCATTATCTATGCTTCCGGATAATTCTTTTGATTGGGTCGTTTTTTCCAGAATGGTTGAAGAATTGCCTGAACCTGGGCAGGTGATTTTAAATGCGCTCCGAGTTGGCAAGCGAGTTGCCGTAAGCTTTGTCAATCATGGCTATTGGAAAAATCGCCTCCATTTTTCACAATATGGCTCGAAGATAAACAATGATGTATACCGTGATAACTGGCAGAAAAGTGAGCCTAGAAATCATTTTTCAATAAGGGAGTTTGAACAATTTTGCTCAGCTCCCGAAAGTCAAAAGATCCCCTTTAAAATTGGAAGAAAAGTATTTCATCGTGGAAACTGGAAAACTACATGTAAATTACTTCCCAATCTTCGGGCTGGATTGGCTATTTACGAACTTGTCCGACTTTAACTTTATTTGCCCGAATGTTACTACTACTTTTAACTACGATTCCATCGGATCGCAGAGATATAACCCCAAGCGGAGCCAGTCAGTAATCCTCCGGCATGGGCCCAATTAGCAATCCCAAAGTTCGGTACCACGAAACATAGACAGAACCAGCCTAACATTATGAGTGCGGTTGTTTGATGGATAAATAAACCATCCCCCGGGTCAAATCTGCCTTTGATCCAAACATAGCCAAAAAGTGCATATACGACTCCGGACATTCCTCCAAATGCGGGACCTGCAAATTGAAATTGAGCAAAATTGGAAATGATGGCGGTGATTAATACAAATAGTGTTATGAACCGTGAACCTTTTCGCTTTTCAATTTGGCTTCCAAGGTCGTGCAGCCAAAACATGTTAAATAAAATGTGAAAAATTCCAAAATGTAAAAATATCGGTGTCACAACACGCCAGACTTGTCCTTCTAGTACTTCACTTAATGTTCCGTCTATTTTTTCAGAAATTAGAAATTTGCTAACAATATCCTGATTTTTACCCATCCCGGACAGTAAAAATACTGCAACCGAGATTATGATAATTGAAAGAGAAACCATACCCGGCGCACGGTCTTGTTTGGCCCATTTTTCTCTTAAGTTGTAAGTTTTAAACCGTGATTTTAAATCCTGATTGATAACTGATTTGTGATTCGATTTTGGTTCTACTTTTTTCGAGCTATTAAATTTCGGGTCTTCAGGATTTAATTTAAATTTTTCGCTGAATTGAATGGCTGCAGGAATTTTTTCTTCATCAATTACCCAAATCGCCCATGCGTCGTTACCGTCCTCTTCTAAAGTCGACTCAATTTCCTCCCCCTGCAGATAATTCCAAAAACGGAGTGCAAGTTTTTCTTCCTTAAATGTAGCAATACTTCGCATGTTGAATTACTAAATAATTAATTAATAATTTGCGAGAAAATGCCGAAAAAAACCGAGTTTAGTAAAACAGGACCCGCTCTAATCCATTTTTTGAATGTTTGTTTTAGAGTATTGGGCTCTTCCTAAAAGCAATTTTAACCGAGAAGGGCCAACAGGAAGGTGGAACTGCAAAGCAATCAAAAGTAATAGATTATTTGTATTCTTGGCTCAATGGTTATCCAACCCTGTTATCTTTTAGGTCCGGAGTGGCGAGTTTTCAACATCCTTGTTATGTTCGAGTCATGCATGAAATTGGGAGTAAATCCGAATGAGAGAATTCATTTTCTCAAGACGATATCTAATGTTATAAAAGTCCTAAAAGGTATTGATTGAAGTGGAGTAAATTTATTTTGGTAAATTAGTAAGTTCCAACTTTATTTGCCCTGATTGATCATAACTGGCTTTAATTGCATCAGATCTTAACTCACTTAGCATCTTTTCTTCTATCAATCGTCCGGTTAATTTTCGTAATCTTTCAAGGTGTGGATCCGATGGAATAAAGTTTTTATGATTCCAATTGAATGAACTCTTCTTTTTCTTTTTCGTTTTTTGTGTAGGACTATTTGCCTTCTCCCTATTATGAACTTTTAACAGCAGGGAATCTTTGGATTGTTTTAATGCGGTTGAAGAAACAGTTTTAATTAGTTCTGAAGCATCCTCTTTACGGTTGAGTTCAAGTAGGACTTTGGCTTGGCATAATTTAAAATAATCCCTTTCGGTTTTTGTCCTGTCAGGAAAATTATTCTCTATCTGTTTCCAAGCGATTAAAGCCCTTGATTTGTTCGAATCCGGATAGTCAAAAAAGCTCTGTGCATATCTCAACTGAAAATCAAAGTTGTTAGGTTGAAGGCTTTTTGCTTCGAAAAAGCAACGATGCATAAATGATTGGGCAGATAAATTGGTGAATATTTTTTCTGATACGAGTTCTTTCTCAAAAAGAAAGAGAAAGTTTCCAAGTTGAAAATGGTAAACTGCCTCTTGAGGGTTTAATTGAATGGTTAGGATTAAAAGTGGGAACGCATCCACAGGGCGATTTTTTTCAATTAAGAAATTTGCCAGTTGTTGTTTTACGACTGCGAGTTTTGGGTTAATTTTATCCGCTTCTAAAAAATATTCTGCTGCGTGTTCTTCTTGTCCGACCTTTCGGAGGAACTTACCAAATAATATCAAGGCATTTTCATCTCTAGGGTTTTGACTAAGGTAACTTTCATATTCAGCAACAATTTCTTGCGCATGCCTTGTCATTTCCTTTTCATTTAGTTGTGCGGACGAGTAGTTAATGAAAAACCTTTCCTGCCGGTCAATTATTTGACTTAAAATCTTTTCTGAAAAAGTAATTTCGTCTCCCATCGCAATAATTTTAACCAAAAAAATAAGACTGAATAGAAATGTTTTCCTAAGCGAAAATAAAGAGAAATGGATTTGGACTATCACGAGTAAATACATTCATTTAATATGACGGTTTTTTCAAGCTTGGAACGCTTTGTGAATATACCTATTGTTGTAAGTGATGAATATTCAAAAATGTGTCTTTAGTGCACTTATTATTTTCCATTCGTTACTGTCGGCAAAAACAGAGCGATGGAATGCGGAAACATCATATCAAAATATCATAGAAAATGCGCAGTCTGGTTCAGCATATTATCAAGGGTTGCTTGGTATATATCTAAGATCGGGTGAGGGAGGTTCCTCCGTTAACATAGAATTATCTCGAAAGTGGTCAAATGTCGCAGTTAAACAAGACCATCCTTTTGGTGCTTATAATCTAGCAAATTTAGCTATGTTGAAAGGTGATCTAGTTGCTGCCACTAGGCTCTATCAAGATGCGGCTTTAAGATTACAACGGTATGCATCTGATGGAGATCCTGTCGCGATGTATTGTATGGGGGAAATAGATTTCCAGGTAATTCCTACGAATGTTACTAGAGCATTGGGTTTATTCATGCGATCTGCAGAATTAGGCTATCCGCAAGCGCAGGCAACGATTGGTGCTCTTTATTTAAGGGGTTTACCTGGACTGTTAGACAGAAATACGGAGAAGGGAATCAATCTTTTATCAAAAGCGGTACGTGCAAAATCTTTAACTGCTCGTTTTAATCTAGGTATGGCATATTATAATGGTGATGGTGTCGAAAAAAATGCTTACAAAGCATCTCAGTGGTTAAGGTTGGCAGTAAAACAAAATTTTTCGGAGGCCCAGTATTCATTGGGTTTACTTTTATTGGATGGCGGGGATGGAATTAATAAAAATACAACTGAAGGCTTGAAGCTCCTCCAGGATGCCGCTGCTCAAAATCATCAACTTGCCAAAAAATACTTGCAAAAGAGAGGAGCCCCACCCGAGCAAATTACCAATTTAGTCGATTCCAGTCCTGACTTGGATTTAGGGCAAGATCAGCCAATTTTAGATGATCTCGCACGAATGGATCAGGCTCGAAAGTATTACACTGGAGTGGGGGTTACTCGGAATTATGATAAAGCCTACAAACTTTTCTTTCCTCTTGCACAGGGAGGCAATGCGGAGGCAGCAAGATTTATAGGTTTGATGAAGTTAGGAGGAAAAGGTACCGATAAAAATCTTAAATTAGCGAAAGAGTGGCTCTCGGTTGCCTCCCAGAAAGGGGATAAAATTTCTCAGAAATTGCTGTCTTCATACAAATCACTCTTCTAATCCATTGCCGAGACAAGGTGACTCGATAGTTTTGCCCGCCCTTGCGGTGGGACATTTTGGCTCTTCTTGTCTCTTGTCGATATATGTAAGTTTCTGTTCACCTTATCTTTAATGTTTATTTATATTGGTATTTAGTAAGCAACAATCTAGATAATTACTCACCAATAAATCCTATACAAATAATAAACAAACTAGATTCGACTTCCCTCAGCGATGTAATCGATTCCCTTTTCAATACTTTTGACCGAGGGTTTGAAAGGGTAAACAGAAGGGAGGCAATTGGCTATAATGGAGTCGGATTATAAAGAACATGATTCGACGCTTACGATTGAGGTTTGTGTGCCCGTTTTTGCAAAGGAAGGAATTCAACTTCTTTGTGGATGAAAAATTATAAATTGGGAAGCATCAGTTGATGATCATAAAAAGTCCACTTCCTCCATTCTGAAATTTAATACGCGTAGATTTGAAATTTCTAAATTATATAATATTTCTAAATTATCATTTAGGTTCAGTAATGGGATCTTGGAAATTAACCTACCTAAAAAACTCTACCTAAGCCGAAAATAGTTAGAATTGATTAAATGAAAATAATACCTTTTTTACTGTTGAAAATTTTGTATGATTAATAAATTTTGAGGGATGAATGAACTGTCAGATTTGCCAATTTTTAAGGCTTTTAATGAAATTAAAGATGCTTTTCATTCGAGCCCAAGCTTGGTTTTAAAATCGCCCACTGGTTCTGGGAAATCTATTGGATTGCCACTGCTCCTTTTAAAAGAAAATTTAGTTCAGGGACAAATTTTAGTCGTTCAGCCAAGGCGGATAGCAGCTCGTTTATTGGCCCGACGTGTTGCGGGAATAATGGGATCTGAAATCGGAGACTCTGTAGGATATCAAGTTCGTTTTGAGAATAAGACTTCGAGAGATACTAAAATTATATATTTAACAGATGGTGTATTATTTAGAAAAATTTTAAGCGATCCACTTTTATCTCGTGTTGGACTAGTAATATTTGATGAATTTCATGAGCGAAGTTTACAAATGGATACTTCGTTAGCTCTGCTGCGTGAATTACAGAATACAGAAAGGCCATCCATTAAACTCGTGGTTACATCTGCTACGCTATCATTAGAGCAAGTTACCCAATACTTACCCAAAAGTAAATCGCTTGAGTTATCATTTAGAAATTACCCAGTTGAGATTGAATACCGCTCAATGCAATTGAATGAAGTTATTTGGAAGCGAGTCACATTTGAGTTAAGAAAATGTTTAATCAATCATGACGGGGATGTTTTAATTTTCGCTTCAGGTGCGTTTGAGATTTCTAGAATAATTCAAGAGATAAAATCGGCACCATGGGCAAAGTCACTTTTGGTTCGACCACTTTATGGTGATATGAGAATTGAGGATCAAGAATTTGCCCTTAAAAAAACCGCGGAAAGAAAAATTATTGTCAGTACTAACATTGCTGAGACTTCATTAACTGTCGAGGGAGTCCGCATTGTAATTGACACTGGAGTTGCTAAAAGATCGAGCTTTGATCCCGTTCGAGGGGTTAATGTTTTACTGGCCCAAAAAATAAGTAAAAGTGCGGCGGATCAAAGAGCAGGACGAGCGGGTAGAATGTCATCGGGTTACTGCTTGCGGTTATGGGGTGAGAAGGAGCATGAAAACCGTGAGAATGAAGAGGTTCCCGCAATAAAAAGGTTAGATTTATCTGAAATTTATTTAAATTTATGTACTATTGAGAAAAACCCGATTTCACTATGTTGGCTGGATAATCCATCAGTTGAATCCTTGGATCGAGCTCGTAGTACCTTACATGCGCTTGGGGCGTTATGTTCGAATTCACTCATTACAGATAAAGGACGAGAAATTTGTAAATTTCCAGTTAATCCAAAACTTGGGATGGCGTTATTATTAGCCAAGGATTTGGGTTGTCTCCCTGCGTTTGCACTCGCCTTAGCATTAATTGAAGACAGAAGCCCTATTATTCATAAGGAATTTAACCAACAGATCGTAGATTCGTTTTTATCTAAAACTTTTGCTGAGAAACATTCCAACGAATTGGATTCTGACTTAAGGTTATTACTGGGCGTATGGTTATATGCCAAGGAAGAGGAATTTTCGGTTGACCGATGTAAGTATGTTGGAATCCATGCTCTTAGGTGTAGGGAAGCGGAAAAATTAGCTTTTCGGTTTTGCAAAATAGCGGGGTTGAATTCCTTTCATTTTGAATTTCCGAAAATGAGAGATTTTGCAGAGGTTTTCCTCGTTGCCTTTCCAGATCATCTTGCTCGATTAAAGAGTAGAGGGACTGGGATGTATGAAAGTATAAATGGAATCCATTTACATGTAAGTAAATTTTCAGAAGTACAAAGGGCAGAATGGGTCATAGCTCTTCGTTTAGTGGAAAAGGCCCTTAAGGGAAAAATTGGGCTAGAAATGGAACATGTAACTGAGTTGAATGACCAAATAGTAAAAGATGTCTTAAGAACAAGGGTAAAAAGAGGTGAGGAGGTCGCATTGCACTCCGATACTAGGCAAGTCATTCGAAGAGAGTATGATCAAATTGGAACGATTAAATTCAATATTAAAGAAAGAGAAGGCGAGGGAAAAGAAGACTTTCAAAATGCTTACTCAACTGAGCTTAAGGCCGGGAATCTTAGTTTAAAAAAGTGGGATAATCAAGTGGACCACTTTGTTTCCAAAATTTCATTCCTCTGTACTCATTATCCAGAATATAATGTACCTCAATTTAGTTCAGACCTGAGGCATTTATTATTTGAAGAAATTTGTAAAGATGCAAAAAGTTGGAAAGAAATAAGAAATAGAGAAGTCCTGCCTGTTTTACAAAAACTCTATTCCATTGAAGAACTTGATTTGTTGGAGCAGGCAACACCCTCTACATTCTCTTTGAATAATGGAAAAAGACCATACCGTATCACTTATGAGGGCAGTCATGCAGTGATGCGGGTCAAATTGCAGGACTTATATGATATCTCAAAGCAGCCTCGGGTAGTTTTTGAAAAACATAGAGTTACTCTCCATATCTTAGCCCCCAATGAGAGGTGCGTTCAAGTGACAAACAATATTAATGAATTTTGGCTAGGTTCATACCTAGAAATTAAGAAAGAATTAGCGGGGCGATATCCTAAGCATGAATGGCGTTAATAATTTTGTCTAAATAAGGATGTATTGGAAATTTTTGAAATGGACCCTCGGCATAAAGCCAACATTTAAGAATGGAAAAGAAAACGGAGAATATGGTGAATGGCTCGGGAGAAAATATTTAAAGAAAAAAGGCTTCGTGGTCCTTTATTCAAATTGGCGAAGTTTACGAGACCGAAGAAATGAAATTGATTTAATCTGTATGGATCAAGAAATGTTAGTTTTTGTTGAGGTAAGAGCGAGGTCAGAAAACTCTTTTACCACAGGGTTTGAGTCGCTAAACAAAAGAAAAAGAACCGCTTTATTACGCTCCTTCAAAGCCTATCTTAGAGAAATGCAGGATTGTCCCCCTTCTTACCGGTTTGACGTGGTAGAAATTGATTTACCTATGTCAGGCAATAAAAATGTGAAAGTTTTTCATCATGAAAATATTGCCATCTTCCACGAGTCCTTGCATTAAAGATATATCTTAAAATGATAAACACTTCTACAACCGACTCTAAAACCTCATTAAATAGAAAAACGCCCCCGACGATTATTATAATCTTTGGTGCTTCTGGAGACTTGACTGCACGGAAGCTAGCCCCAGCTATTTTTAACTTGTCCAAAGATAATTTATTACCAAAGAAATGCTTTTTAATTGGGTATGGTAGGTCCGCGATAAGTGATGAATCATTTAAAAATGAAATTAAGGAAGCCCTAGACGCTCACTCGAGGAGAAAAATTGAGGCATCTACTTGGAATACATTAGAAAAGAATCTTATTTTTCACGCAGGAGCTTATGATGATTTAAATAGTTTTCTAACTTTAGAGAAAAAGATTTCGAAGATTGAGAAACAAATTGATTGCAAAGCACAGTGCCTTTTTTATGTGTCCACTCCACCGGGCGTCTTTATGCCGATTTTGGAAAACCTCGGAGAAAGCGGATTGGCTAAGAGGCACCGTGGTACAGAAACAGCATCCAAGGTAATTATTGAAAAACCTTTTGGGAGGAATTTACAATCGGCTCATGAATTGAACCAGGTTATTAATAAACGATTTGATGAATCCCAAGTATTTCGAATCGACCATTATCTTGGAAAAGAGACCGTGCAAAGCTTGCTTGTTCAGCGATTTGCGAATTCAATTTTTGAACCAGTTTGGAATCGTAATTATGTATCGAGCGTACAAATTACGGTTTCGGAAGACATAGGAGTTGGAAATCGTGGTGGGTACTATGATAAAAGTGGTGCACTACGAGATATGATTCAAAACCATGTGATGCAATTGCTTGCATTAACTGCCATGGAACCGCCTTCATCCCTGGATCCTGAATCAATTCGTGACGAAAAAGTAAAAGCCCTAAAAGCCCTAAAACCATTGGCTATTGAAGGGGAAAGCCCGGATGTAGTTCGTGCTTCTTATGCGGCCGGTCTAGTAGGAGGCTTACCGACGAAAGCCTATCTCGATGAAGAGGGCATCCCTCAAGATTCTGGTACAGAGACCTATGCGGCAATGAGGTTGTATTTAGATAATTGGAGGTGGAAGGGCGTTCCGTTTTATTTGCGTTCAGGAAAGAGACTGGCAATGAAAGCAAGTGAAATTGTTGTTCAGTTTACTAGACCTCCTGCCATATTATTTGGTCAAGATTCCCGACTAAAGGTTTCGCCAAATTTACTGGTCATTCGAATTCAACCCAATGAAGGAGTCACATTATATTTAAATTCAAAAACGCCAGGATTAGAAACAAAACTTCAGCCAATTAAACTTGCATTTGGCTATGAAACAACTTTTGGTTCAGATACTCCAGAGGCTTACGAAAGGCTTATTCTCGACGCCTTGAATGGTGACGGAACTCTTTTTATTCGTGGCGACGAAGCGGAAATGTCCTGGGGACTGCTTTCCCCTGTTCTCGACTATTGGGATAGTCAGGGCCGACAGGGCTTGGAAAGCTATGCCTCAGGAACTTGGGGGCCTTTGGCGGCAGATAAACTTTTACTTGGAAGTGGACACGAATGGATAACCGGAAGAAGTTATGATTAAAATGAAATATTATTCTTATTTTTGTATGATCGCGCTACTAATTAACGCTGGTTGTTTGCGTCAAGAGGAAGCCTCGATTAAAACTGACTTAGAGGAGGTTGAATTAGATATTATTAAAAAGGTAAATATGGAAACAATTGTTTTAGGTGGTGGATGTTTTTGGTGTACGGAAGCAGTTTTTGAAAAACTAGATGGGATTAAGGATGTAATTTCTGGATATGCTGGAGGTGAGATTTTGAATCCAACCTATAAGCAAATCTGTACTGGAAATACAGGTCATGCTGAAGTAATAAAGATAACATTCGATCCCGCCGTTATCAGCTTTACTGCAGTACTTGATATCTTTGGAGATTGCCATGATCCGACAACATTGAATCGTCAGGGTGCAGATGTTGGTACCCAATACCGGTCTACCATAATGTACCTCTCTGATAAGCAGAAAGAATTGGCAATTCAATGGAAAGAGAAACTTAGTAAAAAATTAGAAGACCCTGTTGTTACCGAAATCGTAGCTGTACCCGTCTTTTATTCTGCAGAAGAGTACCACCAAGATTATTACAGGAAGAATCCGAATGAGGGTTATTGTAATTTTGTGATTAGACCTAAGTTAAAGAAGCTTAATTTAGAGTAAGCTATTTCTACTAATTATCTTATTTATTTAATTAGGCTTCGAACTTACGGCATTCCCCTGTTGTTCAATTAAAAAGCTTCACCAAGGGGTATTTTGCCATGTCGGATATCAATGGTTTTGTAAACATTACGAATCTGCACATGGGTTCCGAACCGGATTACGTTTTCCAATTCAAAGTTGGAAAAATGAATAACTCCCAAGCTGAAGCTACTTCATCTTAAAGACTAAAAACCAAGCCAGATTGGAGGAGGTTATTATGGCTATGGAAACGAATATGGGATCTCAGGGCCGAGTTATAAGCTGTTTTATTAGTAATCTGCCCCCTAATTAGAAAATCTTTCTTCGATTAGGGTTATCAATATAGATCCGGACTTAATGTAAGTAAAAAAAGTTTGATTTTTTGAACCCAAAATCAAACAACGGACGAATACACATGTATTGTCATAAATTTTGACATACAATTTAAACCTTTAAAAAATAATACTATCTGTAACTTCTCTTCTAATCATGGGCACCCAATTAATTGGTGCTCCCCCAAAAGACACCGTCGAAACAGCAGTGGAAGCAGGAAGTTTTAAACCTCTAGTTAGTGCTGAATTTTTTTAGATTACATGAGTATAGCAAAAAAAGAATAAAAAAACGTAACTTTGTGAGGTTCAAAAATAAAATTAAAACATAAAAATAGAGGTATCAAAACCCATTGAAGTATTTCACCAATTTAAATTTAGATAATCAGCCTAATTTAGTTTAATCAGGAATTCTTAAAAATCTTTTTTTGGTTTATTCTAACTAAAAAATTAAAATGAACCTTTGATATATGGGTATCGATAAATTACTTTAGTAAATACTTAATAAGAATAATTTATTATGATTTTACTAAATATTTTATCTCCCTTCAGCAGGTTATTTTAAATTTAAAGAAAAACCTATTGTAAAAAAGGCAAAATATATTATGGTGGGAAAAAGTTTCTGTAATGATAAACACAAAATTAGCTTTATTGACATTGTCAATTTTAACATAAATGAAAAATTTTCAGCAAAATAGTCTTAGTAATACAAAATTTTTACATAATTGGTTTGAGAATCAAAACTCTAGTGCAGCGCAGTTGAGTTTGATTTTCGAGAACATACCGGGAGTCTCCTTTTTTATAAAAGATTTAAACCACAGACTCATATTTGTGAATGAGAGTCTATTATTACGTTTTGGGTTAGAATCGGAGAAGGACTTAGAGGGCAAAACGGATTTTGATCTATTTCCTCCTCGTCTTGCTGAACATTTCAGGAGGGAGGATCGCTTAGTTTTCGAGACCAAAAAACCGAGGTTAAATATTCTCGAGTTGTTTTTCAACAAACAAGGATTACCAGGTTGGTGTCTTACGAATAAATACCCAATGTTTGATACTGATGGAAATGTTACCGGAATTATGGGAACTGTGCGTCCCCACGATGATGGAGAACTTAAATGGGAACGTGAGGATGGTATTGGCCGTGCTGTTGGTCTAATTCGCCAAAAATTCAGGAAGGATCTTGCTATAGCAGACCTAGTTAAGGAATCTGAATTAAACCATCGTAAATTGCATCGTGGTTTTATTGAACTTTTTGGAATAGCACCGATGCAGTTTATTACCCGAACTCGTATCGAAGCTGCTTGCGATGACTTGCTTACGACTAACAAAAAGCTTGTTGTGATTGCGAAAGAAAATGGTTTTTACGACCAAAGTTCCTTTACGCAACATTTTCGCCGTCAAATGAAGGTGACTCCGCTTAAATATCGTAAACAAAAAGGTTTCGCTTAAGGACTGAAATATTTTATATGCCAGTAGGAAATATTCTGATCCTGCGTATATAAACTTCAGAATTTTTTTCTGCGAGTTCCCACCAATATTCTTGAGGGGACATGCCTTTAGGGGTTGGGATTAATCCTTCTTCATAAGCTGAAATGGCGGATGCCCCTTCAATTGTCATTACCCGGAGCATAACATCAATAACTTCAGGGAAAGAATAAAGGCGATTTGGTTTTCCTGAATCTCTGTAGTTGGGATTGCTTGTAGCTAAATATTCATACGGGGGAGTACCGCCTCCACTTGATGCATTAACATCTGGAAAAATTTGTTTTAAATTTCCAGTACCAAAACTATTTTTCTCAATTAGGTAGGCTCTAATTCCAAAATCTATAATATTGGAAGCAAGTGAAAAGTCGGTAGAGGCTCCATCAGCTCCATCCATAATAGGGTTTTTGATATTTCCTGGTGTACGAACCCCATTGGAAGTTTGAATGTAGGAACCAGAATTAGGGTGCAGATTATAGCCTGCGTTAAATGTTTGTACTGCAGATACATCAGATCTAAATATCTGATATCGAGGACGGGAAGTCGAAGATGCTGTTAAGCCATGTCGTACAATTTGGTAAGAAATTGCTCGTGCACCTCCTGTGTTAGTTGAATCGGGGTCAAGCTCAGGAGCTATGGTAAAAAAGCGAAAAAAAGTACCCGCCATTCCGAATCGAGAATTGATCAGAGAAATTTGATTGTTCGCATCGGAGATTGGATCATTGGGACCATCTGACCAGTCATTGGGAGTTATTCTAAGAGATTCATTCGTTGGTTTTGGTACTTTTGCTTCCTTCCATGAACCGCTAGTAGTTGAATCTTCCAGGACTGTTGCTGCCATCCAAACATTTCCGTCGTTTCGGTAGACGGCACAATGTAGGTCTTCCTGAATCCGATCTAAGATAAACTGCGCAACTTGATTTGTTTCTAGATCTCCGGATGCCTGTGTTTGAGTTCTGACCACTTGAGATGTTATATTGAGTAACATTCCTGCAAGAAGTGCAGTCACTGAAACCGCGACGAGTAACTCAAGAACAGTGAATCCAGATTTGGAAGATCGATGTACAGACATTTTAATAAGACTTAAAATGTAGAGTTGAAAATTTATTTATGCAAGGAGAGAGAAATTTTGATAGTTTAATTTATAATCCCCAGGGATTGTCCCATTTTTGCGTAAAGTTCTATTCCGCTTGTGGTCGATTCTATTAAATCGTCTGCAAGCGAAACGGCGTCCTTTTCAAAGAGAGTTAAAACAGATGAGCCCCCAAAAAGAAAGTATCCGTATTCCTCTCCTTTAGTAATATTTGCTGGTAATGTGGATGTAATCTTTACTGAACCCACGCAGGTTGCCCCTACCAGAAAGGATGCAACTTTACCCCCATTTGAACTTTCAATAAAGGAAAGATACCTTTTATTTTGCCAAAAGATTCCAATGTTTTTTCTAAGTGCAATTGGGTTTACTGAATAGAGTGAGCCGTTAATTAATTGTGGAATGGAAGAAATTCCTGCAACAGGAAAATGAAAACGATGGTAGTCAACTGGACACAAGCGACTAATGACCATTGAACCTTCCCGGTATGGTCTTGCTAATTCATCTGATTCAAAGAGTGCCGGTAAGTCAAATTGTTGACCTTTGACAAAAATGCTTTCAATTTTAGACAAGTTTTGGATTCCTGAATGTCTGCCATCAGCTGGAAATATAACTGAACCTTCGTTTGGATCAATCGGTCTAGCGTTATTGGTCAGTTGCCGGCTGAAAAATTCATTAAATGTTTTATATTCACTCGGCTTTTTAAGAAATTCATCTTCATTCAATCCAAATTTCTTGATAAAGGGGGTAATCTTATTTTTACTAGTTGGATTGTCCATCCTGTGCCCATACCATTTTGAAAACCAAGCACGTTTTATGGCAACCCACAGAGGAATTTTGCCGAAGGGAGTCCCATAAATCAAAGACAACCAATTTTCTCCGTACACTTTCTCTGATTCAACGCAACCTGAATCGCGGTTTAAAAATTTGATATCCTCGATCATTGATCGTGGGAAAGTGGCCTCTCATTGACCACAGAAAATTAACCTTTTTCTATTTTACCCGCTTTGATCGCTTTAACCGATACCCACATCCGTTTAACCTGGCCACTCGCCAACTTAACGCGAATCCGCTGAACATTAGGTCGGAAAGTTCGCTTGTTGTTTTTGACCAACTGCAAACCGATTCCTCCAGCTTTTTTGCTGACACCTTTATGAATGATTCGTCCGCCTACTTTTGGACGCTTACCTGTTATTGCACATACTCTAGCCATGGGTATAAATAGATTAAAGATTTCTATAATGTAGGATTAAACTTTATCTGACAAGTTCAATCATCTAATGGAGTAAATTATTGCAGCTAGTGAGGTCTAATATTTTAATGATTTAATTTTACTCTTTAGTCTTCTGAAGGACGGTTTCATTGTCCTTTTGCTCAAGAAAAAACGCCCGAACGCCTGGCTTTTTTTCTAAGAATGGAATTCCCTCTTTTGATCCAAGAACTAGAGATGCGGATGCAAGAGAGTCCGCTTGGGTGGCGTTGGGAGCAATTACAGTGACCTGTGCCATGGTTGTAAGGCCGATTCCAGTTTTAGGATTGATCAAGTGAGAGTATGTATTTCCTGAAAAGGTTATTGATTGTTCTAAATCGCCAGAGGTTGCAATTGCAACATTCGCAAGTACAAGATTTGGTAAATCGGGGTGTTTTTTACCGCCAATTGATATTTTCCATCCCGCTTTTCCTCGAGGGGGGTTTCCTAATAAAATATCACCACCCGCATCTATCAAAAATCGGGTTACATTCTGTTCCATTAAAATAGTAAACATTCGATCGGCTGCATAGCCTTTTGCAATTCCGCCAAGGTCTAGAACCATTCCACTCTTTAATAATAGTGCTTCTTTACGACCATAGTCTAACTTGAGATTTTGATACCCCATTCTCTCTTGTGCATTCGATCGTTTTTCATTCGTGGGAAGAACTTTTTTAAATCGGGCAATTCTCCATAATCTCGATAATGGTCCAATTGTGATATCAAATGCACCCTCAGTTTCAACTGCGAGCTCTTGGCTACATGCTAATACATAAAATAAATCATCAGAAACGGAGAAAGAATCAGGAGAACCTGAATTTTGAGAAAGGATCGAAAGCTCGCTGTTGCTATTATAATCGCTTAATATTTTATCCAAACGGTGGGCTTCCTTAAACGCGCTTTGGGCAGCAGTGTTAGAAAGTAGAATATTTTGTTCGTCGATTAATAAATTAAATTTTGTCCCCATGCAGGTTTGACTATATTTTCTATACTCAGAATTTGCTTTTTCATTGGCACACAAAGAGGACTTCAGGAAAAGAAAAATGAATAGCAGTAAGGAAAATATTTTCATTTGATTACAAATTAATATCTTAAAAAGCTTTTCTTGCCCAAAGAATTTTGGGATAAAGGAAGATTGTTAATACATTATATATTACCTTACCACACTATGCATCAGTTATACTTTAGCACCCTATTACTTTTATCATTGGGATTTATAATGCCTCTGTCTCACGCGGAAATTGAATTTGTTCGAGATGTAAAACCTATTTTAGAGCATAATTGTGTGAGCTGTCACCGTGAGGGAAATGTAAAAGGGAAAGTAAGATTGGATACCAAAGAAGCCGCTTTTGCAGGTGACGATGTTATCGTTCCGGGAAAACCTGATGATAGCTCTCTCTACTGGACGACAACCCTGCCTTCTGATGATGAATTGGTAATGCCTCCATTCAAGCATGAGGACAAAGACTATCCACTCCGCGATCAAGAGAAGGAAATTTTAAAAAAATGGATATTGGCCGGTGCAAATTGGCCCGATGAAGAGGTTCTTGTACCCCTTAAAAGATTACCAAAGACAGTGACTTTTGTTGACAACATTCAATCTATCCTGGAACAAAATTGTGTTGCTTGTCACTACGAAGGAAAAGTGAAAGGCGAATTAAGGTTAGATAGTTTCGAGCATGCCTTTGCTTCCGATTATGTTATTGTTCCCGGCCAGCCTTTAGAGAGTGATCTTTGGGTATTATGCACTTTACCGCAAGACGATGAGATGTTTATGCCCCCCGAAGGAAATGATCCATTGTCTTCAACTGACTTATTTATGCTCCGCAGGTGGATTGAAGAAGGAGCTGATTGGCCTGAGTCTGCACAGTTATCTCCTAAAAAGAAGAGCTTTACAGTCCTAGGAACTATGCCCAAAGATCTGTATAAGTCCTTAGGCTTTAAGGAAGGAAAAGTAGAAGACGAATTTTCAAGTTACAGGCAAGAGATTGTAACCTCGGAACTCAGCTTTGAAATGATGCCCATAAAGGGAGGAACATACAGCATGGGGAGTTCTCCCAGTGATGAAAATAGGGGTAAAAATGAATTACTAAGTCGAAAAGTTAATGTTTCAGACTTTTGGATGGGAAAATACGAACTCACCTGGGATGAGTATGAACTTTGGATGATAAACTTGGATAAGGATAACCGAGAATACAACAAACTTGATCCCACCGAGGCTGATGCCCTATCCGATGCTGTTACCAAGCCCACTGCACCCTACACTGACATGACTTTCGGAATGGGTAAAAGTGGACACCCTGCAATCTGTATGACTCAATTATCTGCCAAAATGTATTGTATGTGGTTAAGTGCTCGCACGGGAAAATTCTACCGATTACCCACCGAGGCAGAATGGGAATTTGCCTGTAAGGCAGGCACGGATACCGCGTACAGTTTTGGAAATGATTCGGAAGAGTTATCTAATCATTCCTGGCATCTGGGAAACAGTAGATTTAAGTACCAAAAAGTCGGACAAAAATCTCCCAATCCCTTTGGCCTCTATGATATGCATGGTAATGTGTGGGAGTGGGTGCTCGATCAATTTGTTCCCCCAGCGGATACTGCCCCCAAGGGTATTTTGCAAAACCCGCTTGTTGCTCCGAATACTTTGTATCCAAGAGTGGTAAAAGGAGGATCGTGGGATGATGGTGCAGTAAGTCACAGGAGTGCGGGAAGGATGGGCTCGGAAGAAGCATGGAAGCAACAAGACCCACAAATCCCTAAAAGTGTTTGGTATCATACAGACGCAATATTTGTTGGATTTCGAGTGGTAAGACCCCGGGAAATTCCCTCTTTAGAAGATATCGAAAAGTATTGGCCCTCTGAAGAAGATATTTTAGCGATTCCGTCCCGATAAAGCACTTTTCTTCTCTATAAACTTGCATCTGGTTACAATAAGGGCTCACTTGTAAGTGTTGCCTTATGAAAAAGTTACCCGATTGTTCCCATGAAATGAAAAAGGATCGAAGAAAGGGTTTTGCTCTTGTCCTTGCTCTTTCTCTCATGAGCTTAGTGTTTTTGCTTGTCGTATCTCTCGTCAGCTTAGTGGGTACTGATCTAAACTTAGCCGAGCTCAGGAAGCAAAAAGTTTTAGCTCAAGCAAATGCCCGTATGGGTATGATGGTAGCGTTGGGAGAAATCCAAAAACACTTGGGTCCGGATACACGAATTTCGGCAACTGCAGATATTTTGGATGAAAGAGTCGAATCGGGTGATTTATATGTGAACCAAAACTACGATGCCAGTCTTTCTGTATCAAGCGGAGTAGACCTCGATGAGGATAACCAATACGATAAATTATCCTTTGGCCAAAGATATTGGACTGGGGTTTGGAAAACTCGTGCGAAAAGTAAAGGAGGAATCCAACCGGGTGCGAAACCATTTCCCAATATTTTAGAAACCGGAAACTCTGTGAATAAAACAATTATGCAGGATTCTGAATTTGATCCGCACCCTGCGGTTGAAGTTGCCTGGTTAGTGAGTGGAAACGAGGGATATGAAAAAAAATTGGCGGTATTACAAGGATCCGGATCCTTTGTATCCAGGCAGGATTATATCGAGATCCCAGATGGTATTGAAAAGGATCAACGGTATTTTAATGGGGCCCAAACTTCCTATGGTCAGGAGGGGAACGCTTGGTTGGATTATCAGGGCGTGGTTCAGCAAAATTTCACGAATCAAAATTCCGGTATTTTTGATCCTCAATATTTTCACCCACTTGTCGAATTACCGGATCCGGATGATATCCAGTTTCCCAATCAGACAGTTTGGATGCTCAAAAAACCTCTCTTGAAATCTAGTTATGACCCAGAGAATCCGAGTGATTGGAAAAACCACCTTGCCGGAGAACCGGTGAAAGTAAGGAAAACTAATTTTGAAATCCCTGATGAATCAGAAGGTCTTCCCAGTACCGCTGCTTCTTATGCTTACTGGGTAGGCGACGAGGGGGTAAAAGCGAAAGTCAATCATGTGAATGTTAAAAAAGGGGAAAATGTATGGGACGATCTTTCCGTCGCATCTGAACCCAATTTAGAAACAGGATTTGGAATTACATTTTCCCCATCGATTGAAGAAGATCGACAAGATATTATCTCGCTCGGAATGTTCGCAGAGATTGATGGGGTGACGGGGGATCCGACAACGAAATCGAATCGTATCGCCGCTCATTATCATGGTCTTACTACAGAGTCTTACGGTGTTCTTGCAGATGTAAGAACAGGCGGGCTTAAAAGAGATTTAAGTAGTGCCTTTGCGGTTGAATCCGGAACAACCTGGGAAAAAGATTTTCAAGGTTATTTATATCAGGACAGAATTTACTACATGAAAAACCTGTCCTTTAAACCGACCGCGTTTGCGAATGAATGGAATGATCAATCTTCGGGACAGTTTGCAGCGACAATCGATGATAAGAATACCATTTTAGCGGGTCCCCGTTGGTCGGTTCTTAGAGATTTTCATAATAAGTGGAAAGATGCTAAATCAGATTTAGCATGGGGTTCTGTTATTAACGATCCACGCCAACAAGAAGAAAAGTTAATGCCTGACGGGTTTCCTAGGATAGTGGGAGATAATAATATTTTGTTTGCTGAACGCCCCAATAATCCAAACGGCGAGATACAGGTCTCCATTCGTGATTTAGTGGATAATTTTAATCATTTCGCTGAGAGAACAATTCGTCCCGAGCCAATAAATCATTCTGTTGTTCCCGCCCTTGTTGAGTTTAAATTTTCTGCTGTTCCAACTTGGACGGACGATAAACTTGCTCTTGCAATGTATCCATCCGTTGCCTTTTGGAATCCCTATAATATTCCTATTCAATTGAACGATGTTTATGTGGAGATACCAATCTCCGTATACATGAGTGCATATAATTCGAAGGAATGGGATTTATTTAAGAAGTGGTATATTCACAACCCCAATGCCACGGTTCATTATATTCCAGGAAATACAACAACAAGTGTTTCAAGTATGCCCACGCAAAATTGGCAGGTGCCGGGAGGAACTATGCCTTATATTGACACGAATGGTAATGGCAGGTGGGATCCTGGTGAACCCCGTACTCATATCCCTCGCCCTCCCCGTCCGCCAGGAGGAGGAGGAGGAAGCCCAAACTTGGGAGATAATAGATTTCGCTACAATCGTGGATGGATGTTAAATCAACCCTTTAACCTCAGGGATATTCGGCATCCACAGGGTGGTAACTTTGGTAATTTTAGAGGTGATAACCAGTATACAGGCTTTCCTCCAGATCTTCCGCCCTGGGGACCCAATGGGCAAATTACCAAATACCACTTTTTTAGAAGTCTTGATCAAGGCTCTTCCAATATTACTCCAACTACACTATCTGCTGAAAGGCATCTGTTACTGAAAATAAGTAATTTACAATTAGATGCGGGAGAAAAGTCTCATTTTGTGTTATCTCAAGATCAAAGATGGAACTGGGTTGATCTAGTAAGTTCAAATAATATTCAATTTATTGAGGCATCTTTATCGAAGGGAGATGAGGGTTTTGCAAATGCCCTCATTTGTAAGTCAAATTTTACAATTACAGCAAGCGAACCTTTGACTATGCAGTTTTGGATTGGAAATATTCGGGGAGTAAACCGTAGAGTCAAAGAGGATTTTGATCCTAGGACAGGAAACAGGGTACAAAGTTCATCCTATTTTCGACCACAGGGCATTACCGTGTACGGAAACGACCCGAGGACTCATTCGCTCAATAACTTAAAAGTCCTGAAAAAAATAAACAAGAAATTCTCTTTGGACATGAGCAGCGGACATTTGGATTTTTCGCAAGCCTCGCATTTGGCCAATTCCATGTCTCGGCACACCTCGGATTCTCTTGTCGGAAATGGATTTAGATTAAGGTGGAAATTTCCAGGAACTGCAAATTCGGTTGTCTTTAATCAGTTTAACCCAAGGGCATTGGTTGACAGCTTACAGGAAGGATATGGAAATAATTGGGAAACAGAATTCTTTAATGGCAGTAATTATCGCGGAAAGTCCCGCTTTCATGCGATTTACGATAAGAATAACTTCAATTTCTACACTCCTCCGACAAGGGGTGAAGATTTAGATCCATTGACTGATTTTACTACCACTTCTACACCTGGCGCAGGTTTTGAGACAGAATTCTTTACGGATGCAATTGTACCCAAGGCCGGACTGGAGAACAGTGCTGGCTTCTTTCACGAGCAAATGCAAATTGGCTCTACGATGGGAGCAAGTGCTTCAGCAGTAATGTTCGACCTTCCCCGCACACCCCTTTTATCCTTAGGTCAATTAAAACATGCGAATCTCAATAATTATTCTCATGGCCCCGCCTATATAGTTGGAAACTCATATGCGTCACCTCAAGTGGGTCGTTACAAGACATGGGCAAGGGTACGTGCCCTGAAAGCGCAACCAAAGGGCACCATGGATATCGTTGGGCAAAAGGCCACATTTAATTTTCTTGCTGATATACCTGGAGTGGGCTCCAGACAAATTAATTTATTTCCTTGGCAAAGTAATTGGAATACGGGACAGGGTGCGATTCGAGATGATGGGGCTCAGAATGAACATCAAAATGTTACTCTAGATCATTCTTATTATGCAAACCGTGCCTTATTTGATGGATATTTCTTTTCTGGAATTGATGGATTAGATACTTTTACCCAAATTCCGACGGACCTGGAGCCAGGGAAAAGGTTTAGTCCGTTTAGGAATTCACGATTAACTCCATTTTTGAGGGAAGAGTGGATGGAAAATGGTCAATGGAAACTCACTGAATATGATCAAAAAGATTTAGTTAAGTTGGGTGAATCAGAAAATAAGGACCTTCAATATCAGACTCTTGCTTCCGATCTACTTTTGGATGGTGCATTTAATATAAATTCAACTTCAGTGAATGCTTGGGTCGCTCAGTTGAGTGCTCTTAAGGGCATTCGTGGGTCAGGAAGTTCTTCTCCTTCGAGCGAAACCCTTTTTCCGCGTTTTCTGGATGAAATAGATAAGAACCCATGGAATCAAATTTGTAGTTTAGACGATGCTGAAATTATAAATTTGGCCAAGAGCATGGTGAAGCAAATTAAATTACGTGGTCCCTTTCTTTCTTTTTCTGACTTTGTAAATCGCCGAATTCAAAGTGAAGCAAAGGACAGTCTTGTCTTTCTCCCTTTTACTGAATGGCCAGAGGAAACGAGAAATTCAACAATTGGCCTACGAGGAACAGTACAGGCTGCGATAGCAGACGCGAATATCAACCAAGGTAATTTCCAATTTAACCCGTCTAGTCAACCAATGGGTAATCCAATAATTCCTAAAGTTCCTACGACAAGATTTAGATCAAACCAATATCTAACTACTCCATTTAATGATTCCAACTACATCACTCAAAGTAATTTCGAATCCTCAGATTTTGGGCTTCATGCCATTATCGGAACACAATATCAAAACCCGAATAGTGGCAGTGTTTTTAAAAGAGTTGTTTTTTCACAACCCGCCACCCCGATTCCATCCAGGAGCAATCCAATTTGGCCAACTGATTATACGACTTATCCGCAACCGTGGGGCATGGGGGTAGAAGATCGTGAAAATATTCAACCACCTTTTGGGAGACCTGGCTATATTACTCCTAATACAGGCGGCTCTGAAGACCGAGTCGAATATAAGATGTATTATTATGAGAACGCGTTTTCAAGCGGGGAAGCTCCCGACAACTTACTTGCGGTTGAAAATGTGGCAACCGCAGCCAATAAGCCTGGTTGGCTTATGCAGGCAGATGTCCTTAGCCCGCTTGCCCCGGTAACATCAGCTCGTTCTGATACATTTACCATTCGGGTTATGGGGGAAAGCCCAGCAACAGAGGACCAGGTATTCTCCTCTCGTGCATGGATCGAACTTACGGTTCAGCGAACCCCGGATTATATTAAATCAGAGCTAGACGCTCCCCATCATCGTCCGCATGAACCCTTTGAAGACATGAATTTTGATGGAATATGGAATGGTAGAGATGAGCATTGGTTGGATTTAAATCAAAACAGTCGTAACAAAGAAGGGAGTGATGTGACTTCAGGGCCAGAGGGCGGACCCGATCTTCCTGGAATTGGAAAAACGGGTGCTAATGATTTATTTGCGGATGGATTAAAATCTGACTTGAAGTTAAATCAAGATCCTTCGGAGGAGACTTTATCAAACCCAGACAAAGATATTTCTTATCAGGGAATAAACCAAAGATTTGGAAGAAAATTCAGGATTATAAAATTTCGCTGGTTAAATGAGAAGGACGTATAAAAGCAACTTTGCTTTTTAATCCGAACTGTTGTTTTATCTGTTGATGCTTACAAAATTTACAAGATATAAGTCAGTCTTTTTTTTCCTAGTTTTGAATATATTTGGCATTGGAAATGTCAATGCTCAGGAGAAATTGATGGAACCTGTTGCAGTCTTTTCCGCCGTCTTTTTAGAAAAATATAATAGTGAATCTTTTTCCTATGCTCCATGGGGAAACGAAAAAGAATCAAACGCTACAATAGAAGAAATTTCAATCGGCTCCAGTTCGATGTCGAGAAAGTTTGTTTATTACGGCGATGGGAATGTGAATTTTTATAACAAAAGACGACCGAGGGAGTGGGAAGTAGAAGACGAAAATAATTCAATTCGACAACCCATGGGAATCCTGTCTGCTGAGTTTGAGTTACCCCAGGGAAAAAGCGGTATTCAGGAGTTCTTATTATTATTCGTGAACAAGAAAAAAAATGGATTATGGAGAATTTATCCTATTCCGTTTTCCAAGAATGAAGTCCCTGTAGGAAGTTATAAATTTATTTCTCAATCTCGTACTCCGCTCTATGTAATCTTTGGAAAAGAGAAGTTTAGTCTTCCCTCGTCTAAGACAAAGGTGAGCCCCGCAGTTTTGGAGGAGGGGAAAAGGGGGGTTTTGTTAAAAGCAATGATTCAAAAAAATGCTCAATACCTCGAAGTCTTTAATCAAAGGTTTGGCCACTCACCGATCATGCGAGGAATCTTTTTTCTTGGACTGGATGGCAGTAAATTAAAGGTAAAAAAAGTGGCTGAATTAAGTCAGCCTTTATCCAGTGCAACCGGTTATGGAAAGCCTCGTTTTCGTACAGATATTAAAGAAGAAAGCGAGTTAGAATAAGAAGGGATTAAATTTATTTAAATTCTAATTCGGTGAAACTTTTCAACTTTCGATAATAGCAACCGGCACGGGGTGTACCATCTTCTTTCTTCGTGTGGCAGGCTCCCCTGCCCTTTGGCTTTACTCGATAAAGGAGTGAGTTTTGCTCACAGTTTACGCATACTTCGACAATTTCAAGATAATCTCCTGAGGTTTTTCCTTTTATCCACAGTTCATTTCGACTGGTGCTCCAAAAAGTGGCCATATTTTCTTGTAATGTAGTCTTAAGGGCGAGTTCGTTGGCATATCCGACGATGAGTACTTCTCCTGTATCGGCGTCCTGTGCGACCGCGGGGATAATATCTTCTTTACAGTCCGCCACTTTCTTAAGCTTTGTAAAATCAAGCTCTAAGCGAATCCCTTCCTCAATTTCATGATGATTCATAAGCTATAACTCCATGTATAATTATTTAGCTGTGTCGAACATGAAATGAAAGCATTCCCAATTAACCGTAAGTTTAGAAACTTTAAAATTCTCCCGGTCGGGCGATCGATAAACTTTTGCTTGTTTAAGAAATGAAGTTTTTTAAGCAAGTAAATCCCTGAGGAAGGCAGAAAAGAATGCCTTCATCTTGGGAAGTGCAATTTGGGCGGCTTGTTTAACATCTTGATGAGAAAGCTTTTCTTCTGAAATCCCTGCGGCTAAATTACTGATGCAGGAAACTGCCAGTACTTTCATACCTAATCCATTTCCGATCATTGCTTCTGGAATAGTTGACATTCCTACTGCATCGGCACCGAGCACCCGAAACGCATTAATTTCGGCGGGAGTTTCAAATGCAGGGCCGGAGAGTCCCAAATAAATCCCTTTCACGAATGGTAAGTCATTCTTCTTGGCAATTTCTTGAAGTCTTTGCCTAAGGGTATTGTCGTAAACTTCAGTTTGATCAGGAAATCTGGGTATTTTAGGATTGAGGGAGGCACCAATTAAGGGATTTGAATCCATAAAATTGATATGATCTTCTACAATCATGAGGTCGCCCACTTGAAAGTTTGGATTAATTCCTCCAGCTGCATTTGTTAAGAGAAGGTTCTGTATTCCTAATTCGTGTGCAAGAAGAACGGGAAAGCGAATGGGGTCCCATCCTTCCCCTTCATATAAATGTCTTCTGCCTTGAAAGAGTAAAATTTGTTTTTGATTGATTTCGCACAAGCTCAGAATACCCTCATGTCCTTCAACCGTGGTGGAGGAAAACCCCGGTATCTCCGAGTAGTTAATAGATAAAGAATTGGGGAATATTTCACTGATTTCTCCCCATCCAGAGCCACATATAAGTGCGACTTCAGGGTTTATTTTTCCCCACGCATTACGGAGGTATGTAACAGTTTTAGTAAGGGTTACTTTTATTTTTTCAGTCTCATCCATAGTGCAATTCAACATGATCTGATTTAATAGTAAGATGATTGCTATAATCTGGCTTTATGCTCTTTTCGGTATGGCCAATCACTTGTGCATCAATCTGATAAGACTTGGAAAGGGCAATTATTTCTTCCGCCGCTTCGGGTTTACAATACACTTCGAATCGATGCCCCATATTATACACTTGATGCATCTCCCTATCCGTTGTTCCTGAGACCCGTTGAATTTCCTGAAATAGTGGGGGGGGGGTAAAAAGATTATCTTTTATATGATATACATTTGTACCGAAGCGCATGCATTTAGTTTGCCCGCCTCCAGAACAATGAACCAAGCCTAAGATTGATTGTCCCACTTTCGACATGATTGATTTAACAACTGGAAGGTAGGTCCGAGTGGGGCTAAGTAATGCTTCTCCAATCAAAAGAGATGAATTAACTAATTTATCCTGCATGCGAAATGGTCCGCAATAGAGAAATTCTTCCTTAGTTTGAGGATCAAAAGTTTCAGGGTAATTTTGGCGATAGTGAGGGGAGAGTATTTCATGACGGGCACTTGTTAATCCATTGCTTCCAATACCACTATTTTCTTTATTCTCATAAGTGGACTGTCCCGATGAAGATAAGCCCACAATGCTTAACCCAGGGCAAATATTAGCATTATCAATGATTTTTTCCTTCGGCACGATGGCAACCGCACAGGAATCTACGGCAACCGTTCCAGTAAGGTCTCCCACATCCGCGGTCTCCCCTCCCCCACTGGAAACATCAATATCAAAATCACGCAATGTTTGAATAAATTCCTCCGTACCTTCGATCAGAGAGGCAAGAGCCTCTCCGGGAAAGTTTCTTGCATTTCGGTTCACTGTACTAGAAAGAACAACTTGGTCCCAAATACCAACGCAGGCGAGGTCATCCAAATTCATCACAATACTATCTTGTGCAATACCTCGAAACACAGAAGCGTCCCCGGTTTCTTTATACCAAAGATAAGCAAGGATAGATTTCGTGCCAGCACCATCAGAGTGGATGACATTGCACATATCTTTATTTCCCGTTAGGAGATCATTGGTAACTTTGCAAAACGCGCCTGGGAAGCATCCACGGTCCAGTTTATCTACGACTTGATGAACTTCATCCTTGCTTGAGGAAACTCCTCTTTGATTATATCGATTATTTGAATCGTTGCTTGCCATATTATTTATTCTGTTTGATCGAGTTCTTTAAATAAAACAATTTCTTGGAATGGTTATTATCGCCTTCATAAAATGAAAGTACAAAGTTATAGAACATTAGCTAGATTTATTCAAAAGACCGAGAATTTTCTTTTGGGAAATGAGGTTGTTAATAATTTATTTTGGGAAACTCTTTCTGGATTAGTCAAAGTGCCTTCCTCTTCGGTTTGGGCAGGAGTAATTATTGAGAATGGAGAAATAAAACTTTGTGCGATTCGAACTGAGGCAAATTATTTATTAATTTCCAGTGGGAAAAATATTTACCTAGAACACTTAATCCAATATTTCAAAAGAAAAAAGTGGAAATTAAAGGGGGTGTCCGGCCCCCGTCAGGGCAGTCTCTTTTTTACCAAAATTTGGCTAAAGGGTATCCCAGAACAAGTGGAAGGTCGCAGAGATTTTGGTATCTACGAATCACCTAAAAAGATTTCTCAATGGCGAAATGATAGCACCAAACAATATTCGATCAAAGCAGTCGGAAATAACGAATGGCCAAGAGCTCGTTTATGGGCGTTCAATTTTGCCTGTGAGTCAAATCCTCCACTCAATGGTTCGGCATTAGTTTTAATGGCGAAGAAAATGATGAAAAACCAATCTTTATTTTTTATCCAGAGTGCCAATTTTGAAACATGCGGGATGGCCGGCTTTGGTAGAGAGACACCTTCTTATTTTGTAATTAATCTTGTTTATGTTCCAGTCGAGTGGCGAAATCAAAAAATTGCCCAGAAGTTAATTTTAGATTTAGTTCATTTCACCCAACAGGAAAAAAAGAAAAAATGTATCCTTTTTAGCGACTACCAAGAAGGCGGTAATCTTTATCAATCAATCGGTTTTAAAATGGTTTCGAAATATGCAGAGAGGATGTTTTGAATTTAAATTAAAATTTAAATAAAATTTAGTTTTCTACTTTCATTTCCCTGGAGCCGTCTTGGAAAACTGCTTTTACGATATCATTCTTTTTGAGTTTTTCAGCACGATCTATTGTTTGTCCGTTTAAGTTTTCAAATATGGAAAATCCACGATTCAGGACCGATTTCATACTACTACTTTCCAATCGTTGGTGGAGTGAGTCTATTTTATATAAATTATGACCAATGAATTGTTCCATTACGCGGTCCATTCGCAGTGAAAAATCATCTAAGTGTTGATGATAACTTTCCATTTTGGATTGAGGAGATAATACCTGCAATTTAGCTTCTAAAAGTGTCAGTTTTTCGTGACGCACTCTGATTGCTTGTTGGGGGATGTCCCGTAGATGAATTTGAAGTGCCTTGAGGTGCTCAATTTGCTGGATGTGTTGTGAAGTTATCCATTCCGCAGAAGCAGAGGGTGTCTCGGCACGAAAATCGGCAGCAAAATCAGTGAGTACAAAGTCTGTCTGGTGGCCAATCGCAGAAATAATGGGTGTTTTGGACGAAGCAACGGCACGAACTAACTCTTCGTCATTAAAAGCCCAAAGGTCCTCAATGGCTCCGCCTCCTCGAGTCAGAACTACTAGATCGTAATCATTATCTCTTTCCACATTGGATAAGGCATTAATTAATTCTTTTGGAGCATCTCTACCTTGTACTGAGGAATTAAAAATATCAATTTCTCCAGACCATTTTCTTCGTTTTAATATACTTAGAAAATCCTGTAAGGCAGCACCTCTAATCGAGGTAATTAGGGCAATTTTTCTTGGAAGTTTTGGTAGAGTTACCTTTTGACTATCATCAAATAAACCTTCGTCTAATAATTTTGCTTTTAAACGATCAAATTGAAGTCGCAAGTTACCGGTTCCATCCTGCATTAGATGTTTGATTCGAAATTGATAATCTCCCCGTGGTTCGTAGACGGTAACATTTCCATAAGCTACGCACTCATCACCCTCCTGTGGAATATATCCCAGATGAGAAAAATCGCCTTTGAAGAGAACTGCTTTAATCTGACTGGTGGAGTCTTTTAAAATAAAATACCGGTGTCCACTAGGCTGTGCCCTTAAATTTGAAATTTCACCTTTTATCCAAACAGGGGGAAACCTATTTTCGAGTGTACTCTTAATTTCTCTTGTTAATTGTCCAACCGACCATATTTCGGAGGAGTCCTGATTTTCTTCAAATAGATTTGTCTGCATTATTTTGTTTTTTAGAGACAGTGCGACCAATCAAGATCATGATGATAAGAATGGAGACCCCACTCCATATAAATTTCCAACTTCCACCGAAAATTCCTGCTGAGGCCAAAACAAATCCACAATCAGTAATTGCCACAATCGGAATCGAGACAAGAAGATATTTTGAAAAGGGAATTTTCAATAAGCCAAGTGCATAATTGGTAAAGATAAATGGAATTCCAGGAGTGAGACGTAGAATGATTGCCCACTGAGTTAAATTATTAGGGGGTAGTTCAGGTATTCTGTACTTAAACCTTTTAAGCAGTTTGTCTATAAATGAACGCCCAATGCCATGTGCGAGCCAATAGGTCCAAACTAGGTTTAGGGATAAAGCAAGCACGCTGTAGGCACAAGCGAGACCAGTACCGTATTTGGTTCCCCATATTCCAAATAAAAATAAAAAGGGTGCACATGGTAAGATAAAACCGGGTAAAATAGCCAGGGCGACGAAAAGCCAAAATCCATTATCAAGTAAAAATTTTTTAAACAAAGACCAATTGTCTAGCACATATTGTTTACCTTCCTCTCCCCCAATTGTGATCACGACAAAATAAAGAACCCCAAGAATGGAGAAAATAGATAGAACCAAGCAAAAAGTTAAAAACAACTTACTATTGATAAGCTTCAAATATAGTAATAATGGGGGTTTTAAAAAATAAAAAGATTAGTCTTTGGTAATAATCTTTACCGGTACATCCGAGTCGTTTTCATCTATGCCTTCATTCCAACTTGGTACATTTTGATCGAGCTCTTTAATATTATCGGTCGATTGGTATTTTAGATAAGTGTTTACTATTGGCAAAGCAAGAAATACTGCGGTGCATAAAATTAGTACAATTAGTAAAAGTTCAATTTTACAGAAACCTTTCTTTTCTTTCGACGTCATGATAAAGTTGTTTTTCACAGTGTTCATACTATCAACCCAATAACCAAAAAAGTATTCCTGGCAAGGTAATGCCAATTAATGAAACGATTCCTAAAATCATTTGAGCTCGAAACGCTTTTTTTTGATTTTCGGGTGTTAAGGGTGAGGGCGGTTGGCCCCAATCATTATCTTTTGAGTCTTGCTCTTTAAAATCATTTTCCATCAATGGATAAGTTGTAATATTAAAATTCTAACTATCAACCAAATTTAAGCACTAGTTAATCAATGTTCGAGCAAATCACCATTCTTGGTTCCGGTTTATTGGGAGCATCGCTTGCGATGTCTATTCATCATGCCAAGATTGCACAATCAATTACAATATGGGCGAGAAGAAAAGAGACGGTAGACTTGTGTTCTTCGAAAACTTGGTGTCAACATGGGGAAGAAAACCTAGAAAGGTCTGTCATTGGAAGCAATTTGGTAATTATTTGTACGCCAGTGGAAACAATCGGAGGAATAGCAAGACAGATTGCTCCTTATTTAGAAAAAGGGACTCTGGTTACTGATGTGGGAAGCGTGAAGAACCAAATTTGCTTGGATTGTGAAGAGGCAATGAAAAGCTCGGAGGGATTTTTTATTGGTTCGCACCCGATGGCAGGTTCAGAAAAGTCAGGGATGGATTTTGCAAGCAAAGAACTAGTGAATGGGAAATCGTGTATCATTACCCCGATGAAGGATGCTCCAGTAAACTATATTCAAAAGTTAGAAGAGTTCTGGAAAGCATTAAAAATGATCGTATTCCGATTTAGTCCAGCTGAACATGATCGGGCGGCTGCATACTTTAGCCATTTACCACATTTACTTGCCTCCTGTCTTTCAAGGCACCTTGATACCCAGGATCCAAACTGGAAAAAAATCTCAGGAAATGGGTTAAAAGATACAACTAGAATTGCTGAGGGAGATCCCCTTCTTTGGCAGCAAATTTTTCAGATGAATAAAAAAGAAATTTTAACTTCAATAGCAGGCTGGGAGAAATCACTTGAAGAAATTAAAGAATTATTGAAAGGAGAAAATAAAAACGAATTACACAACTATTTAAAAATAGGATCAAACTTTCGTAAGGACTTAGATAAATGAACGATGATTTTATAGATATTATACCGTTTAGTAATAAAAATAAATGTATGTTGGAAGTACCCGGATCTAAGAGTATTTCGAACCGTGCACTTATTTTAGCAGTATTAAATGATGGAGTTGTTAAATTAAACGGTATATTGCACAGTGAGGATGTCGATATCATGCTCGATGCCTTAAAATTATTGGGCGTAAAAATTGAAATTGAAAGAGAAAATAAATCAGTTGTTGTTTATGGTTGTAAAGGAGTCCTGCCCGTTAAGAAAGCCACTATAAATGTTGGGAATGCGGGAACGGTAGCTCGATTTCTTACCGCTCTACTTGCCTTACAAGAAGGAGGTGAATATTCTCTCGATGGATCTCTGCCAATGAGGGTTCGGCCGATGGGTGGATTGCTCAATGTGCTAGAATCACATGGTGCAAAACTTGAGTTTAAGGGTGAAAAGAATTGTTTCCCTTTTACCATAAAAACAAATGCTCTATCGAATGAAGATTGGGAGATTGATGCCTCGGCAAGTAGTCAAATATTATCTGCTATTCTATTAATTAGTCCATTAATTCCTGGCGAAATTCGGCTTAACTTAATTGGTGAAACTGTATCAAGGCCATTTGTACAGATGACAGTAGAAATGATTCATCAATTTACCGAGAATGGTTCTCAAAAAATTACTCAGAATGGAAACAAATTCTTAATACCTGATTTAAACTTAAATATTGAAAGCGGAAATTATGCTATCGAGCCTGATGCAACTGCTGCTTCCTATTTTATTTCCCTCCCTTTGTCAGTGGGCGGTGAGATTGTCGTGCAAAACCTTCAAAATTGTAACTTACAGGGGGATATAGGTTTTTGTGAGGTAGTAAAAAACATAGGATTTCGTATTTCTAGATCTGAATTCGGTATCGAATCACGCCTGGATACAATCGCCGGGGGAGGAGATTTCGACTTCAATGATATTTCTGATACCTTTCTGACCCTTGCTGCCCTTTCACCCCTTCTTCAGTCTCCACTCAGAATCTCGGGCATTGCCCATACACGCAAACAAGAAACCGATCGGGTAAGTGCAATGGCAAATGAACTTCGAAAACTGGGACAAAATGTAGAAGAGGGCCACGATTTTCTTTCGATCCAACCAAGTTTAAATAAATTATCTAGTGTTTCTCCTGTTTCTATCAATACTTATGACGATCATCGATTTGCGATGTGTTTTGCCATATTAGGTTCTCACGATTTATTTAAAAATGGTAAATCGTGGATGCGAATCCAGGATCCCAATTGTTGTGCAAAAACTTTTCCTAAGTTTTTTCAGGTACTCTCTCATCTCCAATCTAACTGTATTTAATTGATGAAAAAATTCACTGTTATTGCTATTGACGGAGGTGCAGGTACCGGAAAATCAACAACTGCAAATCTTTTATCTAACCAATTTAACTTCTTACATGTTGATACGGGTTCTCATTACCGCGCGATTACCGCAGCTCTTTTAGATAGCGATATTTCACCTGTGGATGCTGCTGAATCTCCAAATTTAAATAAAATTAAATTAAATTCAGATATTACTGGCAAGAAATCAGTCATTACAATAAATGGTTTTAGTTATCAGCAAAATATACTTCGCTCGGATAAGATTAATTCCAGTGTTTCGTCCTATGCTTCGATTCCCAGTATACGTTTACATCTTTTTAACTATCAGAAATCGCAAGTTGAATTGGCACGATCTAACCATTATTCTGGATTAGTTATGGAGGGTCGCGATATTGGTACAGTAATCTTACCTAATGCCGACCTAAAGTTGTTTTTGACTGCAGATGAAACAATTCGCTCTAAAAGACGCGAGTTAGATGGTGAATCAGATCAGATTTCTATCCGTGATCACTTAGATAAGACAAGAAAGATTGCCCCACTTACCCAATGTAATGATTCGGTTATAATCGATACGACACAATTAACAAAGGAAGAGGTTTTATCTCACATTTCCCAATTAGTTCATAATCTGTGATCACCTACACCTATCGTAGCGCTCAAATATTATCTTTTTTATACTTTAGAATTTTTCATAAGTTAGTAATTGATGGTTTAGACAATGTACCCTCATCTGGTGGTTTTATACTTGCTTCCAATCATTTAAGTTTTTTAGACCCTCCCCTCGTCGGTTGTAAGGTTAATCGCAATTTACATTATTTTGCCCGTGATTCACTATTCAAAGGCCCTCTTGGCTTTTTAATCAAACGACTGAACTCCATTCCAGTTAATCGGGGACAGTTAGATCTCGGTACGCTAAAGCATACATTAAGAGTTTTGAAGCAGGGGGACCCCCTTCTAGTCTTTCCTGAAGGAACGAGAAGCACAGACGGTAGTCTCGGTACCGGTAAAAAGGGACTCGGCTTACTTGTGCTTAAGTCCAAGTGCCCAGTATTACCTGTTCGTATAAAGGGTAGTTATGAAATCTTGGGAAAAGGAATGTTTTTTCCTAGGATTGGTCGAAAATTGAGTATCACTTACGGTCCTTTAATACCCTTCGATTCTCTATGTTCCGATCCGCTCTCCAAGGACAGTTATGAAGAAGTCTCTACTCAAGTTATGCGTGAAATTGGTCAACTTTAGTTTACCAATGAAACCTTGAAAATTCTCAAAATTGCGAATGCACAATTTGTAGTGTTTAAAATCGTTAAAACTAGCATGTTAATAGGCATTTGAAATGTCGAATGTATCTTAATCAGCATGTCAGTTTTATCTACCAAGGGCGGGCAAGAGTAGTAAGGTTTGAATTTGAACCTATAAATCCGCACAGGGCGTTTGAACGACCTGCAATGGTAATGTAAATAGATGATTCTTCATTTTGGTTATCGTAGGGATCATGAGAACCTTCAATGGTTGCTAGGGTGCGGATGTGACATGCTGTTCCCATTTGATTCCTATTTTACCTAGGTTATCAATTATTCTTTAAGCATGTGACTCGTCAGATACTGATCCCGACATTATGACCAATTTTATATTAGCCAAGGTAAGGTTTTAGATTATTAAAAATACGTTCTTCCATGGTCTGTGTTAGGTCTGGAAAAGAAAAGTTTTCGCCAGTAATTGTCTCATACAGATGAATATACCTAGCAGAAAGTTCCGTGACCAATTCTTTTGGTGCTTCCGGAAGAATTTTATCGTTATAGGGGTCGCAGTGTGCCTTGAACCACAGTCTTAAAAATTCTTTATCAATATTTTCAGGTTCCTTTTGATTATCTAACCTTTCCTGGAAACTTTCCTCTATCCAATATCGGCTTGAATCTGGTGTGTGAATCTCATCAATAAGTGTAATTTCACCATTTTCATCAAGTCCCATTTCATATTTTGTGTCTACAAGGATGAGTCCATGTTTGGATGACATCTCCTGACCTCGCACGAATAAATCAAGTGCTTTTTGGGATGCATATTCCCAATGGTCTTTCTCCATCCACCCTTCTGCAATAATTTCATCAGGCGATATTGCTCTGTCATGCTCTTCTTCTTTCGTGGTTGGGGTAATAACAGGTTTTGGTAATTTTTGATTTTTTACCATGCCATCCGGGAATTGAATTCCACAATATTCTCGGTTCCCTTCTT